>JAANMV010000166.1_pt1 | contig 80116 bp, 76 predicted proteins | sample 7279661 | NCBI WGS metagenome assembly JAANMV01 (sample SAMN14094540, study PRJNA606508) | bioreactor metagenome | isolation source: A lab-scale SPAN reactor treating ammonium-rich wastewater day 121 | place: Ireland: Galway | collected 2017-05-16 | reverse complement strand
GACAATGCAATAGCAAGTCGCGCCCAATCTGATCTACAATAACCGAAATCAGCGCTTTCGGAAAAGAGTTTCGGAGCGCGCGCAGCGCGGGCACGGCCATCAGAGTATTGCCGACGGATCCGTTTCGAAAGACCAGTATCGAAACAGGATCCTTCATGCGAGTTCGTCCTTAAACAGCCGAGTCGCGGCCTCCGCAACTTCTTCCACACCGCAGTTAGCTGAAGATACAAATGCAATGTGTCGCATATTCTTCGGCGGTGTCCAATATTCGGGCGGGTCATTTCTAAACATCGTGATCGTCGCGGTCCCGACCGCACACGCCAAGTGCTTGGGTCCGCCATCGTTTCCGATGAAAACCGTCGATTGCTTGAGCACGGCAGCCAACTCTCCGAGACTATCACACGCGATCACGCGTTCCGGAGCGATTCCAGATGATTGCGCAAAGGAAGTCATTTCCTGCTCTTCAGACTTGCCGCCAACCACAAGCACGTTCTCGATGCTCCGCGCCCGCAGTATGGTAACAAGCTGCCGGAACGACTCAAGCGGCCAGCGTTTGTAACTTCTCCGACTCGAAATGAACAGTGCAGCAACTCTCTGCCGGGACAATCGCGCTCTCTTCCACACCTCGTCTGCGAAAGCCTCATCACTCTTGATCAAGACAAAGTCAGGGAGAATATCGGATGAAGAAGCTCCCAGTTGAGCCGCCAATCGCATCTTATGCTCGGCGCTGTAGATTGGGTTTTCTGCGTCCTGCAGCTCGACTTGATGAGTGTAGAACCATTTGCGCAGGCCAACGGCAAATCCCGCGCGAAGTGGTGCGCCGCTTAGCAGACTCGCCAAAGCTGATCGTGGGTCTGAAAGAAAATCGACAGTGGCCGCGGGGGTTCCCCAACTCCGCGCCAGTCGAGCAAGCCGAAGAGCGTTTGGAGATTTCGCGCACACCACGATATTATCGATGTAGGGCAAATTCTGAAATACACGCGCAACCTGCGGCTCGACAAGAACTGCTAAGTTACTGTCAGGATGCCGACTCTTCAGGGCGCGCAAAGCAGGCGTTGCGAGCAAACTATCGCCCACACGTTTGAAGAGCAAGGCAACAATCGCCCCGCGCGTATTTTCTGAAAGGACAGTCACTCTATCTTTCAAACAATTTCGTTCGTGCTTGACAGCTCACGCAGATACGCATACTTTAAAAAAACATACATGGCCTGTCCGTTTGCGATTGCCAGCCCATAGAAGCCATCGAGCACACCAAGCTGCAGGACGTAACAGCGAAACCAGCCCCACAAGGGCCTGAACAACAAGTCGGTTACTGTCGCTTTGCGCCCAGCTTGGAGCATTGCACGTGCAGCTGCACGCGCGGATCCGAAGTTCTTTCGCATGTGTTCTTCAACACTGCGATATGTATAGTGCAGCAGGTCTCCACTTAATTTTGTGCGTTTCACTCCGTGAAACTCCACGACCGGGTGGGGTTCCAACCCTGTCCAATGCGCCGCACTCTTACGATAAAGAAATGTACGCCACTGCGGATACCAGCCAGAGTGATTTATAAGCTTTCCAGCATACACTCCGTGACGATTTATCTCGAAGGCATCGACCTCAGGGTCACGCTCGAACGCGCGAAAAATGCTTGCTCGCAGTTCCTGAGTAACGACTTCGTCCGCGTCAACGCAAAGTATCCATGCTTGCGTCGCGTGCTCGGCACCAAAATTCTTCTGATCGGCGTATCCCGTCCATGATCGGTAAAGCGTTTTCGCTGCAAAAGCACTCGCAATCTCGAGAGTCCGGTCTGTAGAGCCGGAGTCTACTATGACAATTTCGGAGCAGAAATCAGCAGCACTCAAGCACCGCTCAAGGTTTGCCTCTTCGTTTAACGTGACAACGAGCAGCGTGATAGGCAGCTTACCCATTGGTGTTCACCACCTTTTCAAAAAAACTGACGGTTTGACTGACCTGACGCTCCAGTGTGAATTGGCTCTTCAGCAGATCGTTACCGCGCGACCCTCGGGCCATTAGTTCCGCGCGGTTGCGGATAACGCTCTCGAGAACTTGTGCAAGCTCCCGCGCGTCGTGAGCGCTGACAACCCAACCATTCTCCTCGCGAATGACTTCGGGGAGGATGTTCACGTCAGTCGAGATTACCGGCTTGCCGTAGGCCATAAACTCTAACGCGATCCGACAAACGGCCTCACTTCGAACTGAGGTAATAATCCCCAGATCAATGTCAGTAATCAGACGGCGGACATCGGACACGCGCGGCACGAACTTAAGCACACCTTCCACGCCTCTTGCCACTGCCAATTCACGCAAATCATCTGCCCTTCGCTCACGACTATCATCACCCGACAGAACGACGACGAGACCTGCCCGCGCGGTTTCCTCGAGAAGTGCCAACGCTTCAATTAGAAGCTCTTGCCCTTTTTCCGGACTCATACGGGCGATGATTGCCGCGAGGATCTGGCCATTCTTTACGCCGAGTTTCTGTCTCCAGTCGTCGGTCGGCACTGCAGGAAAACGATGAAGATCGAGACCAGGCAAGATAACCGCCTGATGAACCGTCGACAAGTCAAACACATCGAGATAGCGCGCCTGCGACGACTTCGTTGAGTAAACTATACCTTTAGTCTTCCGTTCATGCAATCTGCGGTTAAACCAGTTTCGCTTCGGAGAACGTGGTTCCGCGACCGTGCGAACGAGCGGAAGCTGTCCTTTCCTGTTCGCGAAAGCGAGCAACAGGTGTCCCGGGGGACAGTGAGGATTCAAAATATCCGGCTGAAACGTTCGAATGGTCCGTCTTAGCGTGCTTACCGCGGACCGCAGTTCAAAAGGGTTCTGCGAGTGAAAGTTAAAGTCCGAGTTACAAGGCACCTCATCAGCAATCGCCCACTCAGCGAGTGGCGACCCGCGTTGCGCAAACATCATCACTTCATGCCCCGAGGCTATGAGTCCACGAGCCAGACTGTGCGCATACCAAGCCATTGCACTGGCAAATCTTACATGGCAGGTCAGCAGAACACGCAAGGTTGGCTAACATCCTTTTTGAAGAGGGGTCTGAGCGGGCTTGAAAGTCACTTCAGGGAGTCGTAAATTGGGGGGTGAATCTGGAGGCACAATGTATTTAACGGCGGTTCTCGCAATCGTCCTCTTCATAGGATGCGTTGCTCGTCATGAACTAACCATTCTGCATACGAACGACATTCATGGCCGATTCGCTGCGGAACGTGCACACTGGCGCAGCGACTCTGCAGCAGTCGGAGGATTTGGAGCTTTATCAGGCGCGCTAGACAGCGTACGAAACATTGACGAGCATGCGATTTACGTTGACGCGGGAGATGTGATGACCGGCAATCCAATCTGCAATCTTTTGGTAGACGGGATTGAGGGTGGCGCCTTGCTCGAATTCCTTCGACTCTGCGGCTGCGACGCAGGTTGTTTGGGAAATCATGAGTTTGACTTGGGCGCCGATCACGTTCGGAGATTCGCGAAGAACTCAAAAGTTGAGTTGCTATGCGCAAATCTTCTCGAAGATTCAACCAACGCATTCCTTTGCTCAGAATACAAGATTCTAAAGCGGGGGCGATTGCGGATTGGCGTGATTGGACTTCTGCTGAATGACCTTGCCGGAGTAACCTCCAAGCAGGCAATTGCGCCGTTTACGGTCATGGACATCGCCGCGGCCGCCCAGTCGACCATTGACAGAATCGATGACCAGACTGACCTCATCATTCTGCTCACTCACAACGGCGTGGATGAAGACATCGAGCTTGCTCGCAATGTGAGCGGATGCGACATAATTATTGGCGGGCACAGTCACACGAGGCTGCAGGAACCGCTGACTGAAAATGGCGTGATCATCGTTCAGGCAGGATCCTATTTGAAGGACCTTGGTGTGCTCAAGGTAACTGTGTCGAATGACCGGGTCTCACACCACCACGGGACACTGGTCGAGCTGGTAGCCGATAGATACAGCCCTGACTCTGCAGTCGCGGAATTGGTTTCGCGCTACGCTCTGGAAATTGAACGCGAATACGGGCAAGTCATCGCCGAAGCCGGCATAGCGATTGAACGCAGACACTCAGAGTCAAGTCCGTTGGGGAACTTGATTTGTGACTTGATGCGCGAGCACTATAATACGGATTTCGCATTCACGAATTCGGGGGGACTGCGAAAGGACATCGCGCAGGGGAACATCCGGAAGTTGGATTGCGTAGAACTAATGCCATTCGTGAACTCCGTCGCTCTCTTTTCGGCAACAGGAGAGGAATTGTTGCGCTTCGCGGAACGGCAGGTCTATGCGCAGCAGTCAGGCAAGTCCGAAATCCTGCAAATGTCCGGCATCGAAATCGGCTACGACTTCCAGAATGGAACGATTTCCGCACTTTCGGTAGGAGTCAACGGAGCGCCAGTGGAAGCAGATGCTATTTATCGCGGCGTTTCAATTGACTACGTTTTGATCGCTCAACCCGAAAAATACCTTGGTTTCACACCACGGGATGTTGAGGGAACCGGAATTTTGTTTAGCGACTTTCTAATACAAGCTTTTGCACAAGCCGCACAGCCGCTAATGGCTGTAGACGAGCCACGACTAATTCAAAGGAACAGATGACACACAAGCCTGTTGTTCTCGTACTATGCACCGGCAACTCGATGCGCAGCCAAATGGCGGAAGGGCTGCTCCGTCACGATCTCGGTGACCGCATCGAAGTTCACTCCGCCGGAACACACCCAAGCTATGTACACGAAAATGCAATTTCCGCACTCGCCGAGATAGGAATCGATATCAGCCGTCATCGTTCCAAGAGTGTGAATGAATTCATCCAGACTGCGGTTGATCTGGTAATAACCGTCTGCGACAGCGCGAGAGAGAACTGCCCAAACTTGCCGGCTGCGAAGAGAACCGTACATCAGCCTTACCATGACCCGTACTACTTAAGTCCGGGAGAGGACCCAAATCTCGTTTTTGCCGAGTTACGCGACAAGATGCGCATTGAATTGAGCGAGATTGTGAGACGAGAACTTAGTCTCGGTTGTTAGCACCAGACAGGCGCTTCGTCGAAGGCTGACAGCGGCCGCTCGACGGGCAGATCAGGCAGGGATTCGAAATACTCGTGCATCTCGGTGATTACTTCGTCAGGGTCGAGAAGTGACATCGCTCTCTTTTTGAAACGTGCAGAAGCGTGCAAGCCTTTAACGTAGGCAAGCAGGTGCTTTCTGAATTCCAAGACGGCCCGACGTGGTTCCGGAAAGAACTCGATCATCCATTTCAGATGCTGTTCTGCCGCAACCAGTCTCTCGCGCGGCGTGGGGGGGTCGCAAGGAACACCAAGACGCAACAAGTGATCAACCTCGCGAAAGATAAAGGGATAGCCCATAGCACCGCGCCCAATCATCACAGCATCGCAGGCAGTTGCATCGAGCAATTTCTTGACGTCTTCGGCTTTCCGCACATCGCCGTTGCCGATGACGGGGATTCGGACTGCGCTCTTGACCTCAGCAATCCATTCCCAGTGCGCACGTCCTTGAAAGAATTCGTTCCTCGTCCGCGCGTGAACAGTCACCCAAGCGGCTCCCGCATTTTCTACGGCACGCGCAACCTCGACAGAGTTGAGAGAACGGCGATCCCAACCAGATCGGATCTTTACGGACACGGGGATCTCGACAGCCTTCGCCGCCGCTTCAACGATGCGCGCCAGCAGACTGACATCCTTCAAGAGTGCCGCGCCGCCTTGATTCAGAATCACCTTTTTGACGGGACATCCGAAATTGAGGTCCAGCCCGTCGGGGTCAAGTTCACGTAAAAGCTTCGCAGCATCAGCCGCCTGTTCAGGTGTAGTAGCGAAATACTGAATGAAATAGGGACGCTCTTCTTTTGAAAAGCCCGCCATCTTGCGGGTTTTCTCATTCTTGCGCCGAACTCCTTCACCGGAGAGCATTTCCGAAAAGACGACACTCGCTCCAAAGCGACGCGAAATTCTCCGCATCGCAGTATCCGTCCATCCTGCCAAAGGTGCAAGCACAGCCGGACGCTCGAGCCTGATCGGCCCGAGTTGAGTTGCAAGCGAATGCGCCGCTGCACTTTGGCTGGGAAGCTCGTTCAAACGAATTACTTAGGTTTGTAGGCAGTGACAATCATTTCCATTGAAAACCACTGCAGCGGTTGCGGCGGTGTGTACCACGCACCGTAAGCCTGCACATCCATGAATCCGACCATCTCAAGTATAGACTTAATCTCGGGCATTGTATAGCAGCGAATCCCATCCTGCTCAGGGTTCTCGCCTTCCATGATGATGGTTCCATCCGAACAGGCGAGTTCCCACGAACCGCCCAATCTGCAACGTTCAGGATCGAAGTCAGCGCGATGCAAGAGGATGCCTTCATCACATTCAAGCCACTCCGGGCCTAAGTGGTTTGTCAGGGAGTACGGATGCTGTCCTGTAAGCAATAGCTTTCCGCCGGGCTTCACGGCGTCAAACATGTGATGCAAGCTCTGGACGTTCTCTTCATCGGTCCCGAAGCCGAAGCTCATACCGAGCACAACGACATGATCAAATTTTTCACTGACGTTTAGCGTCCGCATGTCCTGAACCTCAAAAGTCGCTGTCACGCCCCGCTGCTTTGCTAATTTCTTCGCGTGCTTGACGAGAACAGGAGTAATGTCAACACCATGCACATACGCACCACGTTCAGCAAATAGAACAGCTTGAAATCCGGCTCCACACGCGAGATCCAGAACTTTCTGACCCTTCTTAATCCCGAGAACTTTCCAGCAAAAATCCACAACCTGCTCACTCTTAAACTCAGCGGCATCATCTCCACCAACCAGCCGAATTCTCCAGAATTCTGCCCAGAACTCGTCCCAGGTTCGTACGACTCGTTTGAACTCAGTCTTTTTCATTGTTCAGTCAAATATAGTTTGCTTAAATGTGTCTCACGTGCGTCAAGAATTTGGGAGTATATAGCCAATTGTAGCGGGTTCGACCAAGGCAAGGTATACTAACTCCACTAAGCTTGTCGCTTCAGTATTTTAATTGAGTTAGTGACAGTCCATGGCAGCCAAGTGGCGAACTTGACTTCATCAATGACTTCATAACCCTCTAGAGGCCTAAAAGTGACTGCATACAAGTCATCACGCACCCACCACCAGCTTTTTCCGTCCTTATGCTCAAACTCGCGGTCAAAAAAGTGCACACCATTGTACTCAATGCCGCCATCAATCTCGTCAGGTGTTATCCCCATCCTGGCTAATCGATCGAGGGCTTCCCAGCGCGCATCGTTCCATGAATGATAGTCGTGCGTGGATGCCACAGAAAACGCCAGCAAGACAAGACAGGCTGCGACAGCGGCAGAGATTCTAAGACGTGAAAAGGTCGTTCTGCTTGAGTCTCTGAAAGTTACTGCGAAGATTATCAAGATGAATGGCAGCAGTTGAATCATAAAGCGATCAAAGAAACCGGCAAGAATGATCACTACCACGTACAAAACGGAAAAAGCGACCGCAAACACAAAAAAAGCGTCTTCTGATGACGGTTTGCGAGAAACAGCCACGATTCTTTCCGCTGACTTAAACAACTCCTGGACCAGCAGGCCGCCAAGCAATACACAGATCACAGTAATTACGACCCAAAACCAAGTAGGTGCGTCAGCGGGCACGTGTCCATCATTCAAAGCCACGACATCTTTTAGTCGCGGCGGACCGGAACCGAAGTCATAGACGATATTTCTCAAGAGTGGCATTATCTTGTTCGCCTGCAGCGTCACGGCGACCGCGACAATATACCATACTCCTGCAACGAACATATGCCGAACCCTGTATCCAACGAAATCCTGTAGTCCTTGAAAGCGTAGGAGAAGGAGCGGAGACAAGAATAACCCAAGAGTCAGTAGTAAACCAACAATGCTTCTTGCCCAGAGAAGTATGAAGAGGTGAATAGGTTCGTCAAACCTTGCAAACATGCGATCCGCATAGACACTTCGCAAGTCGGGAAATCCAAGTTTCGGATAGAGCACATACTGATGCACAAAGTAGATCGCAACGCAAATCAGCGAGGGCAGTATCGCGCGTCGCAATGAACGCGGATCGAGGCCATAGCGCAGCACATACGAGAACGCGAAGGCGACAGCAATCAGTGCCGCGAACTGGCGGGCAAACATGCAAAAGGACAGTAGCACGCAGAATAGCAGGTAGTCACCACTCCGAGAATCGAGCAACACTCGCTTGACGGCTAGGACGGTCACTATGACGAACATGAGATACGCGACATCCGTCATGAACGTCGTGCTCAAATTGAAAAAGATCGGATTCGAGGCCAAAAGCAAAACGGAGACTCCGACGAAGTAGCCATTCTTCTCATCCTGGCGAAGCAATTTCGGGAGGAATGCCAGTATGACTATTGCAGCAACGATAGTTGAGACTCTCAAGACCGCATGCGAGAACCCGAACACTGAACAAAACGCAGCGCCCCAGGCAACGATCGACATCAGCGTCATGGAGGCCCAACCCTGTGCGACATCAATGACACCACGCTCAGTAATCCCTTCCACGACTCTTGCATAACTCCAGTCGTCGTTCAACGGGTATTCACCCCAAGGCGAAACGAGGAGTATGCCAATCAGGAAGAGCGCGATGGGGATCCAATTGATTAGATGCCATCTACTCGAGAATCGCAAAAGAGGTCCGAAAGTGGATTACTAGGTTGGGAATTGATGAAACTCAGAGAATATAGGAACTTAGAAGGGGTAATGCAAGCGGATACGGATGCGAATCTGAGATGCGGAACCTCTTTCGCAAGATAATTAAAATATTGAAGTTAAGCCATGCGATGACGAAGTTGAGTGGTGCTCACCGAGCCTTGTAATGGCTTACTATTGGCAAGATTCGGAGGTCAAGGGTATTGATCTTTCTGAAGATCAAGTCGTCCACGTAGAACTGAGTCTGGGTCGCAGGAACAACAACGAGTAGTGTCTGCTCCCTGCGACACAGTTCAAACTCACTGGACAAATGGACTTCGTATGCCTCCGCTCCACTGATAGGATCCCATTCGATCAGTTGTCCGTTCACTCTGGGGACAGTGCCGCGGTTATACTCGCGAAGGTCAAGATCATTATTCGGAACAGATTCAGGAATCTGCACTCTGTATACTGCCGCTGGGGCATCGGGGGGGAGACTCCTTGTCTGCTCACGATGGTCGGTCGCAATGAAGTAGTATTCAAGCGACGTTGCATTCGCTGGAGGGATCAAGGAAGAGGAGTAACTCCGAGGAGCACCCTGAGTAGGCGTAATCGACGTCCAGTTTCCTCCGGGCAAGAACCGGTACGTAAGTCGACGCGAAGTGATCGAAGTCGGCTCCTGGAGTGTAAATGAATCACTCCACATTTCACATGTCAGGAGCACAGTATCCGGTCTTGACGAATAGACAGGTGGCGTATGAATGAAGAATGGTCCGAGGTTCCAGCCGAGACTTGCAAACTCCGGAAGCTTCTGGAACTTTGCAATATCCCAATCGTAGATTTGCAGTCCTGTGCAGTTGGCGGCGCGTCGCGCAACTACCGCCCCTTGCACCGCTTTCTGGAATGAGTTTGTTCCATAATACGAAATGATGACCGGAGTGCCATTGTCGTTGAAGCAAACACAGCTCGAATCCATATTTCGTGAGTAGTCCGTCATGACCATCATCTCGACATTTGGATTCACTTGTTGGAGCGCTCCGACAGTCCAAGGAGACGTTGTAACCGGTTGACATCGATTATCCTTGACCCATACATCAAAGGCGTCACCATAGCTTCTGACGTGAACTCCAGGTCTTCGAGCTTGTATGATATTGTACATTTGATTCACATACGCACCTACAAGCTGACCGGGAGTCATTCCACGACTGGTGCAGTTCTGGTCGTAGTTCGCCAAGGTGACTTCATTGATGTGTATCTTGAAGCCATGCGGGGCTAGCAATGAGTCGCAGTTCCGAATCTGTTGCTGATAGAATTCCAGAGGTTCAAGCAGACTCCAGCAAACGGTCATTCTTCCTGTTTGATATAGTATTGCTGTGTACCAGTCGACAGTGACCTGATTTCCATTCGACAGCGCACCGCCAGTGATTCGCGCGAGCTTTGGAGATGTAACAAAATTCTCAAAAGGTGTAGAAAGCTCAGTGACGCTATAGTCTATTCCTTCGGCCATCAGAATGTTGCCTGGCTGCTTATACACCCTAAGCGGGGTATCATCGCGCCGAATCATGTTAGTGAGTCCGGCATTCTCGAATGTTAAGTCATCAATCCACAAGGTGCCTGTCGAGTACTCATTCGGACCAATCCAGACTTCGGCGGAGTCAGCATGGTACACCGAGAAAAGGACTTCAAGTTGGGTCCAGTCGGTGTTCGCAGGCACACTTATTCTCTGGTTCTCGTAGTGATTGTTAACGGGATCATCGCCGTGAATCAAGACTCGTATGCGACTGCTGAAGTTCGAAGTCTTATACCAGAACTTGGCTTTGATCAATCGATAGGGTCCGAAGTGGACTTTCTGCCTTACCGTGCGGTCGCCCGGGTAGTCGGCAGCCATGTTTGCCCATTTGATTGACGAACTACCTGAGTGCCGCGTCACATTGTCTCTTGTAATCAGGTTGAAGTTGGACTCAGGGTACATCTCCCATCCATTAGGGCGGTTGTTCGTCCAGCCTTCAAAGCCTCCGTTCGTTGCGCTGATTCCGTAACTAACGGCCGTGAATCCTGTGCTCCCGACTGTCATGGGCATACTAATGATCGGCACGCCTTCCTGCCAGCTTCTCTGGGGAACCCATAGCCCGGTACGATCCACGCCCATCGTGAGAAATTGTCCACGACGGCGAATCCTGTGACGAAGTTCCAGAGCACTGCTGTTTGCAAAGTTACTTCGAACAGGGTTACCACCATCCTGGTCATTCCACTCGATCTCATTCATTTTGCTATGATACGCAAAATTGAACAGCGAATCAGCGAAGTCATACTGCGATTGAATTCTTACGGACGTGTTGACTGTGCACACTCTTTTCGGGAGATCGGGCCAATCCCGAACAAAAGCCCTGTCGACACAAGTTTGACCGTTCACTTGTCCCATTAAGTCCAGAAGGCTAAACAAACCCCATTCCATGCCAAGGTGGTCTTTCCCAGCAAGAAAGATGTTGCGGCCACCTACCAGCAGTTGGTATTCTTCATCGCGTGAAAGAACTCCCATCCCTGGAATTCCAGATGCAAGCAACGAATCAACAAGGGCAGGAAATCGTTCGGGTGTCCCAATGAGTAGCGCGCCTGTTTGGCCAGTCCATTGGGAAAATGGAGCGTAGACAGGTGGAACTCCCATGAGTGCAGTTAGTTTAGCGACCGCCTCATCTCTGACAAAGCTCTCGATAGCATTTGGACTATCCGGCATGACAAGGGTAATCGCGCCATCGATGACCAACGGGGACACGGCAATCATCCCCATTTGCTGGGGTCGTGGCCGAATGTCATTCAAACCGGCATACAGATGTGCAACGCCGCATGTCAGGATGAAGAGCGGAATCATTGCGCGAATGCCAATGGCTGCGATGAGGCGAGATGTCATATGCTTAATGGTTTTCAATTCGATCAAAATAGGCAAATGATTCGTTTGGTGCAATAGCAAAGCGAACTAAACCAATGCTTGACTGAGCCGCTTTGGCACAGATTCCACAACGTACTTCAGAACCTCTTGTATTTGCTCGGCTTTAAACGGCTTCGCGAGATACTCGTTCATTCCGGCAGCAATGCACATATCGCGATCGCCTTGAAGGGCATTCGCTGTCAGGGCAATTATTGGGATGTCTGGCCTGACGTCGCAGGCTCTAATTTGCCTCGTCGCTTCAAGTCCATCCATTTCCGGCATTTGGATATCCATAAGGATAGCATCATACTCATGTTCGCGGTGCATTCTGACAGCCTCGCGCCCATTGTCTGCGATCATCACTTCACAACCGATCGCTTCCAACATTTTGCATGCGAGCTTTTGATTAAGCGGGTTGTCTTCAGCCAGAAGCACTTTGAGCTCACAACTCTGAAGCGGGATACGACCGTTCTGCGCTGTCAAAGGCTTGGGAAGCGTTTCCAGTCCGCGCATAAGTCTTAGAAGATGCTCCGACCGCACGGGAACCTCAAGAACCGCACCTTTGCCGAGACGTTGCAGCTCATCTGTGTGCTTCTTATCATGAAGAGGTCGAAGCATAACAATGCGCGAGTGACGGGCATCCGGATGTCGATCCACCGCATGAAGTGCAGCAACGAGTTCTTCGTATGGAACTGCACTGCCAAGAAGCAATTGGCAAGTCTCACACCGTCGCTCGAGCAAGGTATCAAGCAGTTGAATGGATGAATTGACTAAGACGGCATTCCCGCCAGTTCGCTTGACAATGTCAACTAACCACTCTTGGAACAGCTCTCGCGTCTCCCAAACGACGACCGTCTCGCCGACCACGTCTTCTGCATCGCGCACACCACCATCCAAAACTGCCGGACAGAGCTCAGTCACAAGCGTAAACGTACTTCCCACTCCGGCTTCGCTCGAAACCAGAATGTCTCCTCCCATTAGCCGTGCAAGGCTTCGCGAGATGGACAGTCCCAATCCCGTTCCACCATAATTGCGCGACGTGGACGAATCCGCCTGTGTAAAATTCTCAAAGATACTCTCCTGCCGATCTTCATCAATACCGATTCCGGTATCATTCACTTCAAATCGCAGGAGTTTCCGATCCGACGCGTCAATTGTATCAACACGAACGAAGACATATCCCGAATTCGTGAACTTGACGGCATTTCCTACGAGGTTCGAGATAACCTGGCGATAACGCGTAGGATCACCGAGAATTCGTGAGGGAACACTCGGTGAAACATGACATCCAATTTCGAGCCCTTTGCCGGCTGCCTGCAGCGAAAACAGCAGAACTATGCTTTCGGTGAGTTCCCGCGGATCAAAGGCAACCGATTCGAGCGCCATTTGCTTTGCCTCGATCTTTGACAGGTCAAGGATATCGTTTATGAGAGTTAGCAGCGAATCTGCACAGTCCTGCACCGCGCGAGCATAGTCTTCTTGCTCCGGAGTTAATGGCTGTTGAGTGAGCAGGCGCGTAAATCCGACTATTCCATTCATAGGGGTTCGAATTTCGTGCGACATATTCGCGAGGAAGTTACTCTTTGCGACGCTCGCCGATTCGGCCTGCCGAGCGAGCTCATTCGCCCTGACGATTGCGGATTCCAGTTGCTGATTAATGACTTCAAGCTCTTGATGTGACTTTCTAATCTGCTCTTCGTGGTCCCTCCGCTGTGTAATGTCCACAAACCCGCAGAGCATTGCCGGATGAGCCTCCCAAAGTATTTCCCGAAGGCTAAGACTGCACCACTGGTCAATCATCCCTCGACGCTTGATCGCGACTTCCCAATTCTCGAGTGCGACCCCTTGTCGAATAGCGCTTTCCAGTCGCGTGCGATCCTCGCGCAACGTGAGCAACTCCCAGATTTTATCGATACTCCTGCATTCGTCGCTAACGCCGAAAAAGGACTGGAAATTCTTGCTTGCGTAAACAAGGTCGCCCGTCCATTCATCAACCACACAAATTGCCATCGGTGCGGCTTCAATGATGGTTCTGCTCCGGCCTTCACTTTCCTCAAGCGCGCGAAGCATATAGTTCAGAGACCGCGCCACCTCTCCGATCTCGTCCTCGGTGTCCACAACTGCAATCGCTTGTTGATTGCCTTCTGCGCGCTGTGTCATCGCTTGGCGGATCAATCCAAGGGGTTTAAGGATGTTGTTGCTGAGAATAGAGTAGACGACAACCAGCAGCACTGCCAGCGTGCCAAGGAGGAAGAGCATCAGCCGCGCAGTATCTTCGAAGATGATCTTACGGACTTCCGAAGTGTCGAGTGCGACTACGATTATGCCCTTCTTGCCAAGATCAGCATGGTTCACCTGGAGATTTCGAAGGGAGGCGTAGTAGCGGCTTCCATTATAGCTGATGGCCGCATCGGACTCACGGCTCAGCAGTCCCAAGAGGTGGGTACTGATGTTCGACTCATCAAGCGAAGAGATCTCACGGCCGATCAATGCGCTTTTAGTTGAAGCGATGACGACCCTCGGACTTCCACTAGCTACCAGAATTCGATGAACGTCGCGCTCCGAGCCAAGCAGCTTGACAAGTCTGTCCATTTCGGCGGCGTCCGCAGTTTGCATTGCTGAGGCGATCATCGAATGAACCAGAGACGATCGTGACTCCAGCTGCTGCGCCAATTGGCATTCAAACAGTTTTCGAATACCAATTGTACCGGCAGCAGCGAGTAACAAGCCGATAGTCAGGAGCGGAACAACAAGTTTATAGGCAAGCGAAGACCTGATGTCTTTGTATAGCGAAGCAAGCATCCTCACTTGTCCCCCGTAACTGCGTGAGGCCTTTCCCCAAGAAGTCGCTGTGCTTCAGACGCAACAAGTGAGGAGAAATGCACCTGCCCTTGCCAGCGCGCTTGCAGACTTGCAAAGGGTCCCTTCTTCCCGAGCAACGAATCTTGCTGCATGGAACCGAAGATTTGCCAGTGCGATAGCTCCTCGCTAACTTGTGAGATTTCCTTGTGCTCACGTTCTGAGAGCAAGGATAAGTACTTATTGTGTCCGCTGGCCATGAGTAGTCGCGCATGTTCATAAGCGAGGAGCACTTTCTGCCAGTCCTTTCTCCGCAGCATGATGTCACCACGCCTGCCAACAAGCACTTCAACTTCCATTTCACTGCAAGTCGAGTCACAATTCTCGAAGTGTTCGGAAGCAGCCGAGTCGCCGGGAGCGGCAACCAGGAGCAAGACACCGGCTTCGAGGCCCGATTCCTTTGCAGCCAGCTCAAACTGATCGTGCGGCAGAGTTACTGCGTCCAGCTTGTTGGTCGCAAAAGCGGCGCGCAGCTCATGGCTGCACGTCAGCTCGACCAACTTCACGTCCACCTTGTAGGTTTTGAATAGGCCGGTGGTTTCGGCCAAGTATAGCACCGAAGACCCCGGAGAGTGAGATATTCCAATGCGTATGGCGGGTGGATCCGGCATGTCGCAACTGGAAATCAAGGCGATGCACGCCATAGCAAATGCTGCGGCAATGTATTTCATGCGAACTCCTGCTTAGACCGAAATACATTGCAATTTCGGCTCCAATTTCAGTGGCGATTGCTCGCGAGAAAGGCCGAGCATAGCCCGGCCTTTCTCGTTGAAAATTCAGAACTTCAAAAAGCTACGGGTTCTTCGTACTCCGAATAGACCTCTTTCATCGAATCGACCATTTCACCGAGGGTGCAATAAGCGTGGGCTGCTGCGATCAGATGGGGCATCACATTCTCGTCATTTTGGGCGGCCTGCTTGATGTTGTCCAGGCACTCTTGAACTACTTTTGAGTCACGGCGACGACGCAGATTATTCAGCTTTTCGACCTGAGTCTTGCGGCAATGCTCTTCAGAAATATCGAGTATTGGAATCTCGATTTGTTCGCCTTCCTGCACATAGCGGTTGACCCCAACCAAGACGCGTTCGCCCCGGTCGAATTCCGACTGATAAACTTGCGCGGCGCGGGCAAGCTCACGCTGAAAGAATCCATTCTCAATTCCGCGTATGACTCCCCCCATAGCATCAATTTTGTCAAAATACGTATTGGCGCCGTCTTCCATTTTGTCGGTCATCCACTCCACAAAGTAGCTTCCTCCAAGTGGATCAATCGGCGCGCCAGCCAGAACTTCATGTCTGAGGACCTGTTGCGTGCGCATCGCAAGCGTCACCGCCTTTTCACTCGGCAAGGCAAGCGTCTCATCCATAGAGTTCGTGTGAAGGCTTTGAGTTCCACCCAATACGGCAGCCAGGGCTTCAGTCGCGGTACGAATCAGATTTACTTCAGGCTGCTGGGCTTGCAGGCTGCAACCAGCTGTCTGAGTATGGAAACGGCAGAGCAATGAACGTTCATTCTGGGCACCGTACTTCTCTTTCATCCGCTTTGCCCAAATCCTGCGCGCTGCACGAAATTTGCCGATCTCTTCGAAGAAGTCAAGATGCGAGTTGAAGAAGTGGGAAAGTCGCGGAGCAAACTCATCCACGTCCAATCCGCGCTCCATAGCCGCCTCAACATAAGTAAAACCATCGGCCAACGTGAACGCAAGTTCCTGCACGGCGGTCGAACCGGCCTCGCGGATGTGATAGCCGGAAATCGAGACGGGATTAAACTTGGGCATCTCACGCGTGGCAAACTCGATAGTGTCCACGACCAGCTTCAGTGAGGGACGCGGGGGATAGATGAATTCTTTTTGAGCGATGTATTCTTTCAGAATGTCATTCTGCAGGGTGCCACCAAGCTCAGAACGTTTCCATCCCTGCTTCTCAGCCGCAGCGATATAAAATGCCCAAATAATCGCCGCTGGCGAGTTGATGGTCATCGACGTCGTAATCTTGCCAAGCGGGATGTCTTTGAACAGGATTTCGGCATCTTCGAGAGATGCAACGGAAACGCCACACTTGCCTACTTCACCAAGTGACCAAGGCGAGTCCGGGTCCCGCCCCATGAGTGTCGGCAAATCGAACGCCACAGAAAGCCCGTCCCCGCCCTGCGCGAGCAGATACTTGTACCGTAGATTGGTCTCCTCCGGTGTTGCAAATCCGCTGAATTGACGCATGGTCCACCATTTACCTCGGTACATCGAGGCATGGACTCCGCGTGTGTATGGGAACTGGCCGGGAAAGCCCAGTTTCTCCATGTAGGCGTCAGCCTGTACAGGATCTTCAGTCCAGCAAAGCGGAGGCACTTCCATGCTCGAAGTCGTAACGAACCTCCGAGAGCCGTCCCGGGGTCCCTTGCCCTCGAATTCTATTTCCCAGCGTCGTCTGGCACTTAGCAGTTTTTCCAGCGGAGTCATAAGTCCTCTATTCTGATCTTAGCGAACCCGAATTTACGGCTTTTTCGAACGGCTGGCAACCTCACCAGAGCCAAAACGTCAGGCCAATACCTCCCTGAAACCGCCCTCGCGTGTCGGGCGCGAGTTCAAGGGCAGGAGCAACTTCTGCCCATACATCCATGATCGTATACGGGATATGGTACTTAAGCCCGAGCGGAACTCGTAAGCCAAGAGTGTTGTCCTCGTCACCATCATTTGCGACAGTCATATAGACACCTCCGCCATAGAACCACTTCCACTCCCGCGGCATATCCATCAGATAATCATACATTTGGAAATCTGCCGATAACATAAGCCATTCGTCCCATGACCATGCGGCATTCAAGTCTACAGCAGAACTCTTATCCCAGAAGAACTGCATATTCAGCCCTGTAGGCTCTCCGAGATACGGGCCTATCCCAAACCCATCTCTGTCACGCGCATAGGTAGTGTTGACTGCTATGAGCGCGATTGAGGACGCAAAAATAAGTTTCTTAAACACTTGGGTTTCTCCTGCTACGCGATTTTGTTGTTCATCGTTGCGCGGTTATCCATAAACGTCAATATCTTAACGATCGAGAGTTGATGCCGGTTCCGGGACACTTTGATCTCGGACGTCAGGATTTGAAATTCTCGGAAGTTGTTGTATCTTACGACAGTTGTAACATATCATTCGATGTCCCGCTACCAGCACCACATTTTCGTTTGCGAGAACCGGCGAGCCAGTGATGACCCAAAAGGTTGTTGCGCATCGAAGGGCAGCCCTGAATTGCTCGTGCAACTTCGTGAGAAGATCAAGGCAGCAGGGTTAGCAGCTAAGGTGCGAGTAAACAGTTCGGGCTGCCTAGCCAACTGCGCACGGGGCGCAACGGTCGTCGTTTATCCTGAAGCGATTTGGTATTCCGGCGTTACGGCAGCTGACATAGATGAGATTGTGGCTTCACATATTCAGAACGGACGTCCGGTCTTTCGCTTGTTAGATCCGGTCTTCCACTCTGAGACGCGTGACGACAGCAGATGTTAGAATTGATCAAAGACCCGCATTGTTCGAGTGTCCGAACGGCGCGAAGGTTGCGCCAAATCACATACATTTAGAGCGAAGAGGAAAAGAATGGCCACGCGTATTGAGGAGTTATTGGGTGCAGATGCCCAATCACTATTAACGTACAAGAGTGAAGGTATTACAGCCGATCAGTTACACCTGCCCGGGCCGGATTTTCTGGATCGCGTTTGGGCGAACAGTGATCGACCTATGAATGTGCTGAATAACCTGCAGCGCATGTTCAATACCGGACGATTGGCCCGAACAGGCTATCTATCGCTTTTCCCTGTGGATCAAGGCATAGAGCACAGCGGAGCAGCGTCTTTTGCACCGAACCCGCTCTATTTTGATCCTGAGAACATCGTCAAAATGGCCATCGAGGGCGGCTGCAACGGAGTCGCGTCAACCCTCGGCGTGCTGGGTATTGTGAGCCGAAAGTACGCGCACAAGATTCCATTCATTGTGAAACTGAACCACAATGAGTTTCTGACTTATCCGAACAAGTTTGATCAGATCGAGTTTGCGACGGTTCGCCAAGCCTTCGACATGGGGGCGGCAGGCGTCGGCGCGACAATCTATTTCGGTGCGGAGGAGAGCGGACGGCAGATTCAGGAAGTGCGTAAGATGTTCGAGGAAGCTCATCGCTTAGGGATGTTCACTGTCCTGTGGTGCTACACCCGTAATCCTGCTTTCAAAAAGGACGTTGACTATCATCTGTCTGCCGACTTGACCGGGCAGGCGAATCACATTGGCGTCACTTTAGAAGCCGACATTATTAAACAGAAGATGGCCGAGAACAATGGCGGATATAACGCCGTCAACTTCGGCAAGACACACAAAGATGTCTACGGGAAATTAGTCAAAGATCATCCGATTGACTGGACGCGTTGGCAAGTTGTCAATTGCTACATGGGGCGTTGCGGTCTGATCAATTCGGGAGGAGCCGCAGGAAAGAATGATCTTGCAGATGCCGTCAAGACAGCTGTCATCAACAAGCGAGCGGGCGGAATGGGAATGATCAGCGGGCGAAAGGCATTTCAGAAGCCTATGAAGGATGGCATTACCTTGCTGAACGCCATTCAGGACGTCTATCTCGATCAGAGCATAACTGTCGCGTGATGAACTTGCTTGACTCACAGTTTCTGAATATGCTTGCGTGCCCACTCAGCAAAGCAACTCTCGTCCAGAGAGGAGACCAACTTGTGTCAACGGACAGATCGACGCGCAGGGTGTATCAGATATCGGAGGGACTTCCTGATTTGCTGATCGAACACTCCCGCGAATTGGACGTCAATGAGTGGCAGCGCCTGATTGCTCACGAGGACGATCGTTGATTTTTGAGCACAATCTCTATCAAGTTAAGGCGGCGGCTCTCAAGAGCCGCCGCTTCATTTTCGATCTGTCAGAAGACTAGCCGCTAACCTCGGTGCTCCTGTCCTTGATTCGCACCCCATCCTGCGGATTGTCAACGAACTCAGGAATACTTTCACGAATCAGCGAAAGCATCTCCTCGTCTGAGGGGTCCGAGGTTTCCATAGTTATCCGTTTTGCCGCTACTTTAGCAATGGTCGCATCCTGCCCGAACTGGAAATCCAATCTGCCTATCGTACGTCCATCACGTTGTGCGCGAACTACGCGAGTCTCACCCAACTGCCAAGGAGCGTCCTCGTTAGCACGATAACTTCTCCCGCCGATGATGGCATGGACGAATGGAAACTCTTTGGCGATCAGGCTATCCGTTTGATCACCGCAGGTCGATAACACAAGAATCAGGTCGGCTTTATCTCTTATACCGGGAAGCACTCGACGCGCGGCCGTCATAGGATCATCAATCGAAACGCCGGCCGGCAGCTTCGTGGAGTCGATCCGCATGACGTCTTTAGAGCCGCACAGGCCGACGTAAGCGACACGAGCTCCCTTCACACGCTTGATGACAAACTCATCCGCCAACAAACTTCCATTCACACGAACATTTGCCGAAACGAACGTAAAGTCTGCTTGTTTCTTCGCGGCGCGGAAAGCGTCCAGACCCAGAGCTAACTCGCGCTCTGAGATATTCACAGCACTGACACCCATATGATTATAGGCAGCGACCGCAATCTCACCCTTGGAACTATCCACTTCAGGAGTTCCACTAAGGAAGTTGCCTGCATCGCAGTATAGAATCTTGGAGTCAGCCTCACGGGCTTCCTTTATCTTCGCGCTGCGTTTTGTTATTCCTCCCCCACTTTTCTTGCATCCGCAGCCTTCGATCTTTCCCCGCGTCTCAGACGAGTAATATACCGTGATGATTGTGCCGTCCGCGACGCCTGCGCCTCCGCATCCAATCATCAGTAAAAGGACTGTACTTAAGCCTGCAGTCCATAACTCTGCCTTCATTCCGACTCCTAAACGTTGCTTCGGGAGAATCAGTCTATACATGACTTTAACTCTTACCAGCGACATAGTGTTCCCGCATCTTCAGAAGGTCTGTATTACTGCGAACCCACGGTGAATCACGCCGCGCGACTTGCCGGTCAATTCCCAGCCGGCAAAGGGGGTATTTCGGGACAACGACTTGAAATCGTCAGGTGACACAGTCCATCTGCAAGTAGGATCAATAATTGTCAGATTCGCGGCTTCACCTTCGCCAATGCAAGGCAATGGTTGAGAGAGGATTTCGCGCGGGGCGTAGACCACGCGCTGAAGCAAAGTATGCAAGTCCATGCCTTTTGCAAGGAAGAAAGTCAGAGCCAAACCCAACGCCGTTTCGAGTCCAACAATACCGAACGGAGCAATATCAAACTCTTGAGTCTTGTCCTCCCAAGAGTGGGGAGCATGATCAGTACAGTAGACATCCAAGGTGCCATCGAGGAACGCCTCCCAGCACGCCTGACGATCGGATTCACTGCGTAACGGGGGATTCATTTTGAAATTCGTATCGAACGTCTTACAGGATTCATCTGTCAGCAGCAAGTGATGCGGGCAGACCTCTCCGGTCACACGCAAACCTTTTTGCTTTGCATTCCGAATCAATTCGACAGATTCCTTCGCGGAAACGTGGCAAATGTGGACTGCACCGCCAGTATATTCTGAGATTAAGACACACCGCGCGACATCAATCGCTTCGGCGATTGTCGGCATGCCTGTAACTCCAAGTCGAGTGGACCACTCCCCTTCGTTCATCGATCCGCCGTCGGCCAAATATACGTCTTCGGCGTGCTCAAAAATTCTCGCCCCGAGCATGTTTGAATACTCAACAGCGTGGCGGAGAACAGCCGAGCTCTTGATTGGGCCACCGTCGTCGCTGAAGGCACGAACACCCTCTTCAACAATCTCGGTCATTTCGACGAGTTCTTTTCCTTGCCGCCCGCGGGTCGCAGCTGCAATGACATGAACCTCAACGGGAAACGGCTTGCCTTGAGATCGGACCCACTTGACCGTAGCGGCGTCGTCCAGCGGCGGATCAGTATTGGGCATGCAGGCGATTCCCGTGAAACCGCCGTTCATCGCAGCCATACATCCGGTTGCAATCGTTTCGGCGACTTCTTTTCCAGGCTCTCGAAGGTGCACGTGGAGGTCAAACCAACCGGGCGTGATCCAATGGCCGCGCAGGTCGATGACATCGGAACCTGCAGGCGCTTCGCTTGTGCTTCCCTGCAGCACGCCGTTTCGCACGTGCAGATTCATAATTTGATCAATGCCGCGCCGCGGATCGATGACGCGCGCTCCCTGCAGAAAGAGATTTTCCGCTCTCGCAGGTTTGTCGAATCTTGTGTATTTGCTTGTCATATTGAGTTGTAATTTATTGTGCGCCAGGCTCGGCACGTCCGCCTGCCAGCAGATAGAGGACGGCCATACGTACCGCCACACCATTGGTGACCTGCTGAAGTATGACAGAGTGTTCGCTGTCTGCGACGTCAGAGGTTATCTCGATTCCGCGATTCATCGGACCGGGATGCAGGATTGTCAGAGGAGAACTTGCTTTCTCCAGTCTTGCGCGGGTTACACCAAAGTACTTGTGATACTCACGCAGGGACGGAAACAGTCCGGCAGTTTGACGCTCAAGCTGTATTCGCAGGATGTTCAAGGCATCAGCTCGCTGAATCGCATCATCAAGATGATTGGTTATCTCAACTCCCATGCGTTCAATTCCTCGAGGGATCAGCGTGGAAGGCCCGCAGACGATGACTTCAGCTCCCATTTTCTTCAGGCCAATGATATTGGACATGGCGACTCGAGAGTGCAGAATGTCTCCGACCAACGCGACGCGCAAACCTTTGAGCGAGCCGTACTTGTCGCGAAGAGTCAGCATATCCAGAAGAGCTTGCGTCGGATGTTCGTGCCGGCCATCGCCGGCATTGATTATGATCGATTCGAGGTGCCGCGCAAGAAAATGCGGACTGCCGGGCGATTTGTGCCGCATCACGACGACATCCACTTTCATGGCTTCGATGTTCAGTGCAGTATCGAGCATCGTTTCGCCCTTGGACAAGGCACTGCCGGAGGCGGAGAAGTTCAGTGTATCGGCGGAGAGCCTCTTTTCGGCCAGTTCAAAGCTCGTGCGCGTGCGGGTGGAATTCTCGAGGAAGAGATTAACGACCGTCACGCCGCGCAGCGTGGGGACCTTCTTCACAGGGCGATCCAGAATGTCCCGCATTTGCAGAGAAGTGTCGAGGATCGTCTGAATCTCATCGGAACTGTAGTCTGCCAGGCCAAGCATGTGCTTTTGCGAGAGCAAGCTCACTTGTCCACCTCCACAAGGTAAATAGCGTCCTCATCGTCGACTTCTGTCATACGCACCTGCACCTCTTCATTGATACTTGTTGGGACATTTTTTCCTATGAAATCCGGCTTGATGGGAAGCTCGCGGTGGCCGCGATCCACCATGACCGCAAGCTGCACTCGCTTGGGACGGCCGTTGTCCATAATTGCTTCAAGCGCCGCGCGCACAGTCCGTCCGGTGTACAGGACATCATCCACCAGCACAACATTCATGTCATACAAGTCGAAAGGAATATCCGTCTGCTGCACAGAAGGTTGACGCAGCGACGTTCGATAGTCATCGCGGTAGAGTGTCGCATCCAGTATACCGACCGGAACCTCAATACTCTCGATTTCGCGGATCTTAGCAGCAACACGTTTTGCGATGAATACTCCGCGTGTTTGCATCCCGACAAGACCGAGACTTTCCGTACCACGATTTCGCTCGATGATTTCGTGAGCAATTCGAGTAATCGTACGGGAAAACCCCGCGGCGTCCACCAATTTTGCTTTGATTTTGGTTTGCATGGGTAGGATAGAGAATGAAAAGTAAATCCATCAGATCTGAGACCGATGGATTCTTGGGGGGATTCCTTATCGGCCTCTCGGTGCCAGATTAAAGGGTCAGAATTCGCTGGGACGATAGCCCTGCTCGTCTCTCGCTACCACATTCCGAGACGCATGCGAGCTTCATCACTCATCATATCCACAGACCAAGGCGGGTCCCAGACAATATCGACGCTGACCTCTTCCACACCATCGACGCGAAAGATTGCATCGCGAGCTAAGTCGACGATTGTTCCGGCAAGCGGACATCCCATTGAAGTCAATGTGATTTTCGCGTCAACATTCCCTCCGTCGACGGTGATTCCGTATACCAAACCCAGATCCGTAATGGGCAAATGGAGCTCGGGATCATATACCGTTGCGAGCGCATCATAGACTTGTTCTTCGGTCGGCATGCTACTTCCTCGAGAGTTCCGACATTAATCCAACCTGTTGTGCAACCGATTCCGCCATACTGCGGAAGACGTCGCGAAGTTCGGGAGCTGCTTCAATGGCGAGCATTGGGTCGCCTGCATCGGCGGCAGCGACGAGTTGCGGGACGAGCGGCAGTCTGCCAAGGAGCGGGCAGCCGAGTCGTTCGGCCTCCTCTTCAGCTCCGCCGAACCCAAAGATATGCGACTCGCCACCGCAATGCGGGCAACGAAAGCTCGCCATGTTCTCAACGATGCCAAGAATCGGGACGTTCAGCTTTTGAAACATCGCGACGCCTTTGCGCGCATCAATGAGCGCGAGGTCCTGAGGCGTAGAAACTATGACAGCTCCGTCAAGCTGAATGCGCTGACTTAACGTCATTTGAGCGTCACCTGTTCCCGGTGGAAGGTCGACGACCAAACAATCGAGTTCCCCCCAATTAACGTCACGCAAGAATTGATCAGCAGCCTGATGCACCATGGGACCACGCCAAATCATCGGCGTCTCGGGTTCGACAAGAAATCCCATTGACATGAGTTTTATGCCGTTCCGATCAAGTGGGAGAATCATGTTGTCAATCACTCGGGGGCGTTCATGGATTCCAAACAGAGTCGGAACAGACGGGCCGTAAATGTCGAAGTCCGCAAGTCCGACCCTGAATCCCATTTGTTGCAGCATCAGAGCAATCCCAGCCGCTACAGTGCTCTTCCCCACTCCACCTTTGCCTGACGCGACCGCAATTTTGGTGCGCACACTTTCAAGGACCGGGCCGTCCGGCGCTGGACGAGAATGCGGCTGCTGTGGAGCCGACGCCGGCTGCGTCCATTTCATATGCACATGCACTTCGTTGACACCATCAAGCGAACGGACAGCTGTCGCAACGTCTTCTTCAATTTGACCGGGAACGGTTTCATCACGCGCGGCAACAGAAACATGTACGTGCACGGTATCACCGTTGACAACTATCTCCTTGACCATGCCAAAGGATACAATGTCACGCGGGAGACCGGGGAATTTAACTTGCTTTAGGGCTTCGTGGACTTGTTCTTGAGTAATCACGTCTTAACCAGTCTTGGGAATCAAATAAGCTACAAAATCTCTTTGCTTGAAGCAAGGGATTAGGCAAATGATTGTGTTTACTTATGATAGGGTAGATTTTTCCAAATACTCAGTGCTCGGTACAACTGTTCATAGAGAACGACTCTCGCAAGTTCATGCGGAAATGTCATTGCCGAAAGGCTTAACTTAAGGGTTGCTGACTCCAACAGCGATGGGGCCAATCCCCAGGCTCCGCCAATTACAAAGCACAGCCGATTCGTACTGGCGAGCATCTCATTCTGCAGAAACGCCGAGAACTGCTCGCTCGAAAACGACTTCCCTGTATAATCAAGCGCAACCAGTTTAGTTCCTGGAGGGATTTGCTTGATAATTGCCTCTGCTTCTACATGGATGGCGCCCTTGCCGGAGCCGTTGCCGCTCATATCGGAAACTGCAGGCACCTCTGATTCTTCAAACGGCAGGAAGTGCTTAATGCGGTCAGCATACTCTTCGCACGCGGCTCTAAAGTAAGCCTCACGGAGTTTCCCGACAGCGATAACTTGAAGCTTCATTACTTTAGCAGAAGTAGTTTCTGCGTCACAGTGACATCGCCACTCTCGGCACGCAGCAGATACACTCCGGTTCCCAGCGATGCAGGCGCATCATAACGCAATGCATGTTCTCCTGAGTTCAACAGCCCTTCGAAGATCGTTGCAATTCTGCGTCCAGTTACATCGAAGAGGGCCAACCTGACATTCGCTATCCTGGCGAGTGAAAACGGGATAGTGACACTAGGGTTAAATGGGTTCGGATATGCGGGCAAGAGACCGAACGCCACAGGGAGTGGTTCGTGCGGCTCCGGAACATTGACAATTCCTGGCTCATAGAGCGTAATTTGACTTTGAAAAGGGGCAAGCCGCGCTTGATTCGACTGACTACTGATAATAAACTCGCTGATCGGTCCCGCTTCCACCCAGAACGTGTCAGTTTCGGTGAAGGAATCCTGCCCATGCTGAATCACGACGGGGAAAGTGAAGTAAGGCGGGCCGCTCTGAAGTTGCGAAACTCTGCCCCAAAGTAAGTGATCAACGTTGTCATACATTGAGTTGAAATACATTACCGGCAAACTCAGACCGAATACCCATTGGTCAAAGAACCAGCCGACGTCGGGACCTGCATAGTGTTCGTTGACTTTGTCAATAAAGTCCTGCGTGCTGACATTGCCTCCTGCAAAAGTGGCTACGTAATCTCGAAGAACTTCAAAGAACACAGAATCGCCCAACAACTGCTTTCTAAGCATGTGCAGGACCCAGGCGCCTTTATAGTAAACGTTCGTGCCGAAGATTCGTTCCTCCGGCGGATCGTAAACGGGATAGCTTGGGGGATTATGGCGTTCCTCGTTGATGCAGTACGTGGCGGCCTGCGCCATATAGTTGTTTAGCCCACTATCTCCCATGAGATACTCGTTCCAAAGTGCATCACCGTACGTCGCAAAACCTTCATTCAGCCACATGTGGCGAAAATCAACCGGACTAAGGTGATCGCCAAACCACTGATGCGCCAGCTCGTGTGCCACGATCCCTTCGAAAGTTCTGAGGCTATCCACAAGGTTGAAACCATAGGTCGTAAACGTCTGATGCTCCATGGCTCCCCAACCGCCGAAAATGTCCGTCATCACCATTCCATATTCAGCAAACGGATAGTCTCCAAACAAACCGGAGAATGATTCAACCATCTCCGGCGTCCGCTCCCAATCATAGGCCGCCTTCATCGAGTCGCTGCGCGGCCAAGCAAAGTAGCGGTACTCAATGCCGTTCTGGAGGAAGACCTGATTTGAAAAATTCCCCGCCGCAAACATGACCAGATAAGGGGAGATTGGCCGGTCATGATAGTAAGTATGCGTGACTCTCCCCATGTGCGGGAACGTGGTGGATTGCCAGTATCCATTCGAGGCCAAAGTCCAATGTTCCGGCGTCTCGACAATCATGGTGGTTTCGGAGAACTTGTCTGATGGTTGGTCCCAACAGGGATACCACCTTCGCGCTCCATAAGGTTCGCTGAATGTGTAGCAATGCTCCCATGCCGTTTGGAAGCCCGTGTCATACCAGTTAGGATTTGGCGAAGCAGAATAAGAAATCGTCACAGTCACGGTCTCTGCCGGCGCAACACCACGCAAGACATGCAAGGTATCAAGCACGTGGGAATAGGCGGTGACTTGGCCGTTGACAGTCACTTCGGAAACACTGAGTCCTTCGGCATTGAATGGAATCGCGGCTATCGTTTCACGCGCAACCAAGTCAATAGTCGCAATTGCCACCATTGGGAAGTCCCCGTCCTCAACTGAAACCTGTAGAATCAGGGAAAGCTGGTCATATGTATGCAGACTCTCGGCATCGAGAGTCGCTCGAGTCCAACGCTCTGCAGACCTCGAATGCGCGCAAATCGGCCCACTCGGTTTATCTGTGAGAGGCATGGATTGCGCAAGACACAGCAGCGGAAAGCAAGTCAGAAGCACGAAAAACATGGCTGAACCTCCGAGACAGCTTCAATCCAACATCGGAAACGTGTTGCACCTTGCCGAATTTCCTGTTATTATACAGTTTGTGTCAGAATTGCAAGGGCAGTCGTGGTAAGACAAATATTATTAATGGGTTGCCTTTGTTTTTGGGCAGTACCTCTACAAGCCGCCCAATCTGACTCGATTTCTATCCTCGCGGAAATGGATAGTCTGAGCCGGGAGTTGACTCGGCTGGACGAGCAAATTAGGATACTTAACGAGGCGAGCAACAGTTTGCGAGACAATTTGGCTTCTGTGGGGCAGGAGCTGGCCCAGCAGGAAGTAATAGTCGCACGCCTTGACAGTCAATATCGGATTCTTGAAGCAGAACGGCAACCCCTTGTCAGCCTTCTGACCAGAGCGGTGCTTGCCGATGCCAGATTCAGTAGATGGGCCATTCTGGAGGCCTTGCTTGGAAGCGGCAGCCCAAGCGAATTCCTCGGTCGTAGGACAGCTATGAGCCGACTAAGAGAGTCCGTACAGCTTCGAGCCAAGGAGAGCGCACTCGCCCTGCGAGAAATTGAAGCGCTTGAAGATGCCAGTCTGACCGAGACAGCCAAGCTTCAAGCACAACGGCAAGCTACACAAGAACTACTCGCCAGCATCGCCGAACAGGAAGAAGAACTAGTCAAGCATCGAGAACGGGCAATTCAGAAGAAACTTGAGCTGGCAACGAGACAGACAATCGTAAACAGGTCCGCCGTACTCGCGAAAGAGCAGCTAAGACAGGCTTCTGCAACACTGGACACTGTCGCGCTCGCCATCCGGAACTCGGCAGTGCTCGAATCATCGAAGATAAGCTTCAGCACCCTTAAGGGGGAACTTCCGTGGCCTGCCAGAGGTTCCATATCCTCGAGATTCGGCAAGAAAAGGCATCGCAGCTTAGAGACCGTTACAGAGAATCCGGGCATCGATTTGACAATTGCTGAAGGAAATCCGATTCGGGCGGTGGCGGCAGGCCAGGTCACCACAGTCACATGGCTTCGAGGATTCGGCAACGTGTGTATCGTGCGACATGACAGCGACCATCATACGGTCTACGCCCGGCTTGGCGAAGTTCTAGTGCGCCAGGACGACATGATTGATCCGTCCACGATAATCGGTTACCCTGGGTATGATCCCGAGCGGGACACATACGGTCTGCATTTTGAAATCTGGTCTGGCAAAGAGAAACAAGACCCATTAACTTGGCTCGCACCCGTAAATCGACTCCAGTAGTTACGTGGCTAGGCCACGCAGACGCGCGCGTTCAGTTCGCAGCAACCGTTGCGAGCGGCAGAACGGCTCATGCGTATCTCATTGGTGGCCCAGAGGGAATCGGCAAAGCCGGGGTTGCGATAGAGTTCGCAAGACACCTGCTCTGTGATTTGCAGGGACCGCAGCCTTGCGGGTCGTGCAGCCAATGTATCATGCTGAAGACGCTTCAGCATCCAGATCTTCATTTGATGGCACCATCAGGAAGGCCGAAGGATTCCGACACTTCCTCAATCGAGTCCTACCCGAAGCAATATGCTAAATTGCGCGAGGAACTCGCACGCAATCCCTACACGAATTGCGATCTTGATGAACTTGAGCACAGCGAAGGGTCTTCGACACGGAAGCTCGCAACCGGTTCCAGTTTACGGGTTGCAGACTCACGATGGCTGCATAGCTCCGCATATCGGAAGCCATTTCAGGCAAAGCGATCTGTTTTTGTAATTTTGAACGCTGATTATATGGTCGTGGATGGCGCACAGAGCGCCCTGCTCAAAGTCTTGGAAGAACCGCCGACCTCCGCGACTTTTCTGCTCACGGCGTCTGAACTTCAACGCCTCCTGCCGACCGTACGGTCTCGCTGCCAGTCCATCAGACTCTTCGCGTTGTCGCCTGCAGAAGTGCAACGTGCACTAAGCGATGCAGGATTCACAACGAGGGAAGCAGAACTCTCCGCGGCACTATCATGCGGAAACATGAGAAAAGCGTTGCGCTTTGCGGAGATGCAGCCGGAGGAACTCGAGAAAGCTGCGGTAGAATTTCTCGCGGCCTCCGCCCAACTCTGGCCGGAGAAGCTGCATGAGCATGTGAACAAACTTCTTGAAGATGCTCGATTCGTGGACGACGCGTTTTTCGAACTAATGACCTTGTTTCTTACGGATGCTGCGGCAAGTGCAGTCGGGCTGGCCAACGCAAAGCTCCACTTTCCCTCGCAAAGTGCCCGCGTGATTAAGCTTGCAACAACATATCCGCACGCGGATTTCGGCGAAGCAATCGCCGCAGTGGATCGCGCAGCCTCATCCCGATCTGCAGGATACACACCTTCACTCGTATTGACAACCATGGCAATCGAACTGCATCGTGCACTTGGTTCGAGAGTCCGCGCTTAGCCTATCAGAATATGAACGAAATTCTCGAACTTGAATTCAAGGGACGTCGCAAGGAATATGCGGCAAACCCGCAGCAATACCCGTTCGTTCGTGGCGACTTAGCCATTGTCACGACCGACCGCGGGCAGGACTTGGGCAAGATCTCATTCGTCGGCATCCGCACAGGAGACAGCATCGGTGAGAAACTCGGTCTGACAGTCCTGCGGAAGGCGCAAACGACGGACATTGAGAAGCTTCAGCAAAATCGAGAACGTGAGGCGCAGGCGAAAAAGACTGCTCGCACCGAAATCAGACGCCACAACCTCGAGATGAAGTTGGTGGATGTTGAGTTGCAGTGGGATGGCCGCAAGATGACGTTCTACTTCACTGCTGAAGGCCGCGTTGACTTTCGGGAACTTGTCCGAGATTTGGCAACGAGATTTCGCACGCGAATTGACCTTAGGCAGATAGGCGCACGGGACGAAACCAAGAAAACTACCGGTTACGGCATCTGCGGCCGACCGCTATGCTGCGCAACCTTCCTGACAGAATTCAAGCCGATCACGACCCAGATGCCGCGTGATCAGTTCCTGCCGCTCAATCCGTCCAAGCTTTCGGGTGTCTGCGGCCGACTGAAATGCTGCCTGCGGTATGAGCTTGACATTTACCGGGAGTTTCAAAGAGAGTGTCCAAAAGTTGGACATCCCATTAAGGATGAAGAAAAAGGCTTGGGTGAAGTGGATAAGCTTGACGTCATTCGTGGTCAGATTCAAGTTCGATATGGCAATGGCGTCATGGACCGCTACACGAAGGAGCAGTTTGTAGAGCTCACCAACTGGCGACCGCAGATGCCTAAGAACGAATGTATCTGTACTTGCGGCAAGAAAGGCGGCACTACTGAACTCGCGGATCAATCCTCGAAACCGCAATCCGAACTTTCACAAATGCCGCAGCGTGAGTCAGGACGAGGAGATAAGATTACGCTACGTGGAGAGGGAGGATTCCGTGTTGAATTTGAGGACGAAGAGGACTCGCTTGACGTATCGACGGAAGTGAACGTCGAAATCGATCCTACCACAAAGCGCAAGCGCAAGCGCAAGAAAAAGCGACCTGCGGGAGCAGAGCAGCCTGAGCAGACTTCCGGCAGCCCAAAAGCTGCTGTGGAAGCAGTGCCATCATCGTCTAATCAGCCAGCGTCAACGGAAAGTCAAGGCGAGAGTTTGGGTGCCGGGACACACAAAAAGCGACGGCGCGGCGGACGGCGGCGCCGTGGCGGTGGTGGAGGAACGCAAGGCACCCCCGAATCATCGAGCGAGAATGACTGACGTATGAGCAATTACTATGTAACGACGCCGATCTACTATGTCAATTCGTCGCCACATATTGGCACGGCTTATACGACGATACTGGCCGATGCCACGGCGAGATTCCGACGCATGCTCGGCGAAAGCGCTTTCTTCCTAACTGGAACCGACGAACATGGAGACAAAATTGCAAAGAGTGCCGCAGCGCGAGGCAAGTCACCGAAGGAATTTGTGGATGAGGTAAGCGAACAGTTTAGAGTGCTTTGGCCGCGACTGTACGTTGCACCCGATCGATTTATTCGGACGACCGACGAGGATCACCGGACAGTCGTTCAGATGGTTTTGCAGCGGCTGCACGACCAAGGAGATACGTATTTTGGTGAATACGAAGGACTCTATTGCACTGGTTGTGAGAGATTCAGGACGGATAAGGAGCTTGTTGACGGCAAATGTCCGGATCATGGCACTGCTCCGGAACGAATAAAAGAGTCGAACTACTTCTTTCGTATGAGCAAGTATCAGGAATGGTGGCGTGAATACATAGAGCACCATACCGATGTTGTGAGACCGGAACGATACAAGAACGAAGTTCTTGGCTACTTACGCGAACCGCTGGAAGACTTATGCATTTCACGTCCAAAGTCAAGACTGTCGTGGGGCATAGAGTTACCATTTGACCGCGAATACGTCACGTACGTTTGGTTTGACGCATTACTCAATTACCTAAGCGGAATCGGTTATGACCAAGATACGGAGTGGTCGAATCGATGGTCGGCATGCGAACACCTGATTGGCAAGGACATCGTCAAACCGCATGGCATCTATTGGCCGATAATGCTGCACGCTGCAGGCTTGCCCATCTTTCGCCATCTGACGGTTCACGGCTATTGGAATTTTCGGGATGCAAAGATCTCCAAGTCATCCGGTAAACCTGTCGCCGTCGATCCGCTGATAGAAGTATTTGGTGTTGATGCAGTGAGGTATTTTGTCTTGCGTGAGATGGTTGTTGGACTCGATGCATCATTTTCGATTGAAGCGATGCTGAAGCGCACAAACAGTGATCTCGCAAATGATCTCGGGAATCTCTTTTCACGAGTAGCCAAGCTGATCGAGGAGCACTTCCAGAGCAAGATCCCTGCTGCAACGTCAAGCGAGCCGGAGTTAGAGACAATCGCCTCACACTTGGTGGAAAGTGCACCAGACTGGATTGCAGAGATGAAATGGCATGTACTGATTGAAGAGACGTTGCAGCTCGTTCGAGCCGCAAATCGCTATTTTGAGTCTTCTGCACCGTGGGCACTTGTAAAGAGTGACATAACTGCCGCAGGAACTGTGTTGAACAATTGCTGTGAAGCGCTTCGCATTACAGCGATTCTACTGTACGCGATCATGCCTCGTAAGATGGCAGAAATGCTTACGCGAATGGGTGAGCCTATTCAAGATTTCCGGTTGAACGAGCATGGACGATGGGGACAAGTTCGTCATGGCGCTCACATTAGCAAGGGAGACGCCCTCTTCCCAAGACTTGAGGAGAAGACTGTCCGCGCCGCATTCGCTGACCTTCTGGATTCAACCGCCGACATACGAGCGCAGGCCAGCATGCCACAGTCTGACAAGACCGATCACATTACGATCGACGACTTTCGCAAAATCCAACTGCGCACGGCGGTTGTACTGGAGGCTGAGAAGCTTAAGGGATCAGACAAGCTGTTGAAACTGCAGGTGCAGCTTGGAAGTGACAGGAGGCAGATAGTTGCCGGCATAGCCGAGCACTATGCGCCCGAGCAGTTGGTCGGCAGGAAGATTGTAGTGGTCGCCAATTTGGCACCGGCAAAGCTGCGGGGAGAAATGTCTGAGGGAATGTTGCTGGCAGTTAAATGGGATAACTCCCTTGAGATCCTTAGTCCACCGGAATCAGCACCCGATAACTCCCCAATCAGCTGATCGCCACCGTCACAGCATTGAAGCGGCGCCACTTTCGGCGCCGCTTTCGCTTTCATCCGAGATGATGCAACTTTGGCAGCGAAATCGTGAAAGTTGATCCTTTTCCTACCTCCGACATGACACGCAGTTCCCCGCCGTGTTGGGTGATGAGATGTCTAGAAATGAAGAGTCCAAGTCCGGTGCCTCCACCACGCTCTCGAAAGCTCGCATGAGGCTCGAAGAGTTTGGAAAGAACATCGCTTGGAATACCACTACCGTTATCTGTGACATGGACCTCAATGCGCTCGCCGGATGCAGCTGTTGTGATCCTGAGCACACCGTGCGGTTTCATCGCCTCAATTGCATTATGAATGATATTGATCAAGACCTGACCGATTTCCGAGGCAGCAGCCAGCACGGGCGTGACATCTGTGCTCAGATCCGTCTTGACATCAATTTCGGATTGATTAAGCAACGGTTGCATAAGAGCGAGAGTCTTTACCACAACATCATTAATGTTGATTGCGCTGCGTTGAGCAGTCTCGACACGTTGCAGATCCAGCATTCCACGCACAATCAATCGAATGCGCTCGACCGAATCAGCAACTACACTAATACTTTCAACAGCCTTCGGGTCTTCACCTATGCGGTTCCTCAGGGCAGACAGATGCGCGGAGATTGCTTGAAGAGGATTGTTGACTTCATGAGCGACTCCACTTGCAAGCCGGCCTGCAATAGCAAGTCTTTCTGACGCCGCCAACCTCTGAGCGAGATGCTGCAAGTCCGACACATCACGCATGACGCCCTGGCCTGCCACTACTTCCTCACCTTGTTTAACCCACTGATGTGTCAAGTTGAACGCGCGGCGATGACCATCTCTTGTAAACAACTCTATCCTGCCGCCAAGTTTCTCGGTCGTTTCAGTGGACAGCAGGCGAATCACAGAGAGGTTTTCATCGTCTTCCACTGCAATGTCGGAAAGCACTCCTGTCAGCGGCTTTCCTATGTAATTTTCCCTCGCGTACCCGAGTTCTTTTGTAAAGGACTCATTCAGATATGCTATTCTGCCGGCCCCGTCCGTGACATATACGACATCGCCCGTCAGGTTTACTAGCCTAAGAAGTCTCTCCTGTGCCTGTCGCAGCTCCACCGAACGCAGCGCGCCACTATCTTCACGCGAGTCATGCAATTGTTTGAACTCGCGGCGCAAGGACTGTGTTTCAATCGCAAGTGCACCATGCTTTAACAAAAGATCAATTGGCTCGCTCAAATCAGCGAGTGGTAAGTTCGCGTCAAGCGGCTGATCAAGGGTGAGAAATCCAATAATAGTCCCATCACTCTTCTCAAGTGGAACGATCAAGGGAGTGTGTTGGACATGCGAGACTTCTGAAGTCTCCATATAGCCCTTCCCAACCGCAGACCATAGGCGCTCCGGGAATATCGGTGAGAGCGGCAAGCCCCGCAATGACTCTAGGGCCTCAATGCTTCCCTCAGGAGAAAGAGATGCTCCGACGTGACTAATGCGGAAACGTTCATCGCCGAGCACGATGATTGCTCGCTGGTGACTGGTGTGTGCAGCAATACTCCGGCAGAGGGCATTCAACAAGTCTTGAAGGGTTTCCATAGAAACCACTTCCAAGCTTGTGCGAAAGAGCTGGCGAAACGACTCTGAAACTATTCCGGTGTATGGCGATGGCGTGTTTGAACTTTCGACCGCACGCTTTAACAGCAGATCGACTTGCCAAAGAGGAGCGTTACTTGGTAGGACACCATAGTAGAGTTCTGCTTCGACTTTAGAACTATCTACGGCATCGAAAAGGAGTAAGGGTGTGCTAGGCGCAACATGACGCAGACGACTTGCGATTGCTGCATAACTTTCGTGAATCAAAGCGAGTTGAATACCAGACAGATTTTCAAAGGAAAGAGCTTCCTCTAAGTCTTTCGCCAATAGGCACCTCCACCCGCTTTGCGACAGGTGTCCTTCGAGCCGATCTCGTGATGAGGTCTGCTTAGCAACGATTAGAAGTGTCTTAGTGATCAAGTTCATTTCTGATTCGAGATATTAATCACAGACAATATAGCAAAGCCCAAGCCCATTTGCAGTACAGGAGAGGGAACATTCCGGTCCAAAACAAGAGACCCGTCCAACTCGGACGGGTCTCTCTATACCTATATGTTCTCAGGCGTTAAGAAGTTCGAAGCACGTGGCTGCTCTCAAACATCAGTAATACTGATCCGTATGTCGATCCTACGCAACTTCTCCCTGATGAACAACTGTCATCATAGCGGCAATTTGCTCCACTAACTTGTTAATCCCCTGCTCCACTTCACTAATCCTTGCATCATACATGAAAGCCGGAGTCGATACAATACACAGGTTTTTGTCCGCAACACACTCGGTAACTGAACAAGTTTCGTGCATGCTTCCGAATGCTTCAATTGCGCGGGAGGCGTCGGACGATGCTCCAACCGTCAATCGGGGATGAATGTCTACCCCTTTGAGGGCACGTGCCAAGACTACAGGCGAGATACAAATCACACCTACTGGCAGTCTACTCTCTACAGCTTTTCGCATAAACTCTTCGACAAGCGGGTGAATACTGCAGCCTGTTCCTTTGACAGCAAAATCGCACAAATTCTTTGCCGCCCCGAACCCGCCAGGGAAGATGACAGCGTCAAGCTTTTCCAACCACTCAATGGTCAAAGGTTCAATCTTGCCTCTGGCGATTCGCGCGGCCTCTACCAAAACATTGCGGGAATCGCCGGTTGCCTCACGCGTCCTGTGGTTAACCACATGCATTTGAGGGACATCCGGGGCGAGGCACTGATATGAAATTCCCCGACGGTCCAAAGCCAAGAGAGTCAAAGTTGCTTCGTAGATCTCCGCACCATCCAGGAATCCGCACCCAGACAGCACGACGCCCACCTTAGGCATATCAACCTCCTTTGAGTGATTAGAGCTTCGTCGCAGCTATGACTGAACGCACGGCTTCCGCGGAGTGATCAAACATCTTGCGCTCTTCCTCGGTCAGTTTGATCTCAAGTGTTTTCTCGACACCTTTGCGACCAATGACGACGGGTACACCCATGTAGATATCCTTACAGCCGTACTCGCCCGTCAGCCATGCCGCGCATGGCAGCACCCGCTTCTGATCGACAATGATTGACTCTACCATTTCAACCGCGGCAGCTGCGGGAGCATAATATGCCGAGCCGGTCTTTAGTAGCTTGACTATTTCAGCACCTCCGTCTCGCGTCCGCTGTACAATTGCATCCAGTCGTTCTTTGGAAACAAGCTCGGTCAGCGGAACACCACCCACAGTAGTGAGGCGCGGCAGTGGGACCATTGTATCTCCGTGTCCGCCAAGCACCGCAGCAGATATGTCCTTCACCGATACCCCGAGCTCCATGGAAATAAACGTACGGTAACGAGCGGTGTCCAGAATACCTGCCATTCCGAAAACGCGGGTGTGCGGAAAGCCCGTCAGTTTGAGCGCGGCGTAGCACATTGCGTCCAGGGGATTGGAGACGATGATGATAATCGCGTTCGGCGAAGCCTTAGCCGCTTCTCCGATCGCCGAGCGCATGATCTCTATGTTTGCTGCGAGCAGGTCGTCACGTGACATTCCCGGAGTGCGCGGTTTTCCCGCGGTCATGACGATGATATCCGAGTTCGCGGTATCTGCATATGCGTTCGTTCCGATGACAGCCGTGCTTGTGCCGCCAATGGGAGTTGCCTCTCTCATGTCGAGTGCTTTGCCTTGAGGAATGCCTTCCACGATATCGAGCAAAACGACTTCCTTGCAAATGTTCTTGTCGGACAGAATGTAAGCACATGTGGCGCCGACGTTGCCACCGCCAATTACCGTTACTTTCATGATGTGGGTGGGTTTAAGGTATACAAGAGGTGATAAAAAACAGAGTGCGGCTCAAAACAAGCCGCACTCCAACGAATAGCAAATGAACTGACTGCCGTGCGGCGGGCTTATTCCGCTTCGGGGAGGACGTGGACGAACTTGCGGTTTGAGCGTCCGCCATCGGCAAACTGGATGACACCGGCAGATTTTGCGAACAGCGTATGATCGCGGCCCATCCCGACGAGATTGCCCGGATGAATACGCGTGCCGCGCTGGCGAACAATAATCTCACCTGCGCGAACGAATTGTCCGGCAAATCGCTTTACACCGAGCATCTTGGGCTGGCTGTCTCGGCCGTTTCGTGTGGAACCTTGCCCTTTTTTATGTGCCATGGAAGTCTAAGCCTTCCTGTTAGTTTGTTTCGATCTTTTCAATGTGCAACAAGGTATACCACTGCTTGTGGCCCTTGTGCTTGCGGTACTCGGTGCGGCGCTTCTTCCGGAAGACAATGACCTTGTCATAACGTCCGTGTTCGATCACCTTTGCATGCACTCGACCGGGAACAGAAGGAGTCCCCACTTTGATTTCGCTGCCGGTGTTCAGCAGGAGGATATCATCAAGTACGACAGAGTCGCCTGGCTGCACATCTGCGCGATACTGAACTTTGACTTTTTCGTCGGGGCGCACTTTAACCTGATGCCCCTTTAGATTACAAATGGCGTACATTTTCACCCAGAATTTTGGTAGAACGCTAATATAACCATATCCTCGGTATCTGTCAAGAGGCCGACTTTTCCGCAGGTCTTGCCTGAAAGTCTATTGTGACATCCCGCTTCTGCTTCCAACTGTAAGCTTTGAATTCATCTATCTTTAAGGCAGCATCAGGCTCAAGCTTGATGTAGAGGAGTGCATCCCACATGATCCTGCGCAAATGTGAACGTAGACCTTGCGTAATATATTCAACAATTTCCGGATGTGCCTTTATTGTCACCCCCATCTCGCCGCTCATTGCCCGGAAACGCCGAACCCACGACTGCAGGCGAGTAACCACCGTCTCCTTGGATTCAATCAGTCCGGAACCGTTGCACGTCGGACAGGGCTCATTAAAAGCTTGCACAAGCGATGACTTTGTCCGCTGTCGGGTCATTTCCATTATTCCGAACTGACTTATCGGAGCGATGTCCCACTTCGCACGGTCGCTCGACATCGCTTGCTGCATGGCGTCAAAGACCTTCTTACGATTTGACTCATTATACATATCGATCAGGTCTATAATGATGATCCCACCGAGGTCCCGAAGTCGAATTTGCCGCGCAATTTCGCGACATGCCTTCAGATTCACTCGGAGATTGTTCTCCTCCTGCTCTTCCTTCCCGACAAAGCGCCCGGAGTTGACGTCAATCGTCACGACCGCTTCCGTCTGTTCGATAATCAGGTAGCTGCCTCCGCCAAACCAGACTTTGCGCGACAACCCTTTCTCAATTTCCTGCTCGATACTGTAAAGATCAAAAACGGGACTTGGCCCTGCATGGAATTGGACCCGCTCCAGCAGCGGCATCGCAACGGCGCGCACGTAGGCACGAATCTCGCGATAGAGCCTCTTGTCATCAATGATTACACGATCCACGTCAGGACCGAACAAATCACGAATGATACTTGATGTCAAAGGCGCTTCTTTATGCAATCTAGACGGCGATGGAGCATCATCAATCTTGGACTCTATCATTCTCCAAAGGCGAAGCAGGGTGTTAAGGTCATGCTCGACTTCAGCTTCAGTCTTACCCTCGCCGATTGTGCGACAGATAAGGCCGAATCCGTCCGGCTTTATCCGTTTCAAGATCGTCTTGAGCCGCTTTCGTTCCTTGAACTCCGGAATTCGCTTAGAGACGCCAACCAAGTTGTCGCCGGGCACCAAGACAAGGAATCTGCCGGGCAGAGAGATTTGCGATGTTAGCCTCGGCCCCTTTGTGCCTAACGGTTCCTTTACAATTTGCACAAGGATTTCCTGACCGGACTTCAGATCTGCACGTGGCTTCCACGGGCGCTTCTTCCCTTCTCGCTTTTCGGGCAGAGACACTTCTTCGATTTCTGTCCCTTCAGCAAGTTCAACGGCGCTCTTATACATGTCGGAAAAGTGGATGAATCCATCAACCTCCCAACCAATGTCCAAGAACGCAGCTTGCATCCCCGGCAGCACTTTACGGACAGTCGCTTTGTAGATATCACCGACATTTCGTTCGGCGTCAGGGAACTCGACGAACAAGTTGACAAGCGACCCGTCCTCAACAATGGCAATCCTGGTCTCCGTCGTCGTCGAATTAATAATGAGTTCTTTTTTCAATGTACAATCGCGCAACTTTCCTGCGCGTTCCAAGGATGGTTTATGCCGGAATCCGGCATCAAAATAAGCTTAACAGCGAAACGTGAAGCTGCCCGTTTAAGGGTGACGTTCCACCGGCAATTCCGTAGTCAATTCCCCAAACTCCCAAACCCGTCTCCATTCGCAAGCCGAATCCGTACGCGGCCTTCAATGCCGTCACGGAAGCCTTACTCTCCTCACTCCTAATCTCGCGCGAGATTGCGCCAAAATCGCCGAATATGGCGACACGGGACAAACTCCCCAACCAGTACCGACCTTCGAGCGTACCCCACGCCACCTGCGAACCCAGAAACTGTTCCTCCCGGTAACCCCGCAAGGTCCTCGCTCCTCCAACTCTGACGAGATCGGGCGTCGGCACCTGAGGTTCATCGGAAGTAATTGCCCGTCCGTGACCGCTGATATGTGCAATCCAATATGGGCGAACCTCCATGTTGAATTCCACATCAGTTGAAACACGTCGTTGCGTGAATTGCCTCTTGCTGCTGCCTCGAGGCGGCACATCGGTCCTGCGTAACCCATTCGCAATGGAAGTCTCAAACTTGACACCGCTACGTGGATTTGACATGTGATTGCGAGTATCTACCGCAAATCCAGTTTCCCATAGTGTCGTCTCATTCGTCGTCAGTCCAAGTTGGCGTGCGGTCGACGAATCCGCAAGCAACTCCTCACGTGCGATCCCGCCATAGACTTCGAGATTTGCTGAAACTGGGTATCCAACCCTGCCGCCGAACCGTCTCGTCACGTACAATGTGGCTTCCACGCGCTGAGCAAATGACAAGTCTGCCCAAAAAGGCGTTCCAGCAGCCCAGACTTCTCGCCAGGCAAGCGCAATTTCCTGCACTCTGCTTGAAGGCCGGCGCCAGAAGACCTTGGCACGGCGTCCGCTGCCGAAAAGGTTCAAGAGCTGCAAGTCAGCAAGCCCCGTAACCGTTTGCGACTCGCCTTCCGCAGCCGGTGCCAATCCTGCAACGGCATCAAGTCGCGACAGCTTACTCTCCTCAACTGGAATCACTAAACCGCTTCTGCCGTGCTCGTCGACCACAAGTTTCGGATTGCTCACTCTCCGTAAATATTCAAGCTGCGATAAGCGTCGCTTCGCCAGGCTGATACGAGATTCACGATACAAAGACCCGATTGTCAGCCGGCTCTCACGCAGAAGGAGCCTATTCTGGCTAATCTCATTGCCTTCAAAGTTTACGAACGAAATTGCAACGTGTGGACCGGACGATATGCGCAAGTGTAGAGTGACACGACCTGATGTATGATCCAGTTCAAAAGAGTCTACTTCCACCCGTGCGAACGGAAGTCCGCTTTCTTCACACCAATCGAGCAGGGCATTGGCCGACTCACTCACCTGCCAGAACTCGAACTCTCTTCCTTGCTGCAAGGGAACGCGCGCGTACGCCATCGGATCAATCATTGAGGAATCACCCAACCAGCGCACGCCGGCTATCTCGTAACGGTTGCCGGCAGCAACGCGGAGCGTCTCCCCTGTCATTTCAACGGTTGCACCAAAATATCCTCTTGCAAGCATAGAATCTTGCAGCACATTTATGGCATCGTCGCGTCCGATTGATGAATCCGCTTCCAAAACCGCCCTGATAACGCGATTCGGCAGTCCAGAGCGATTCACAATGGCTGGAAGCTCGTTTGTCGCTGCGAAGGAGTAGCCGGCGACAAGAACCGTCAACGCAAGCAATCCTCTCAAAATGTCGCCCGCACCTCAACGCGGCCAATATGAACAGTATTCTCACCTGCGTCCAGTCTTCCGGTGTAGTTCAAGGAGCCTGAAAATGTTTCGGACATGGCGAGCGTCCCCCGCAGTGACCATCGAAAGTTCTCTCCGCGATTTGCCCCTCCCCCGACTTCCTGAGGTATAACACCACGATTTGAGGAGGCGTGGACCCAGCGAAACTCCGCATCCACTCTGCCTTTATTGTAACGGGAGTAACCAACACGCGGAGCAACTTCCCTCACAGATGCTTGAGTTCGACTATTCTCGTCACTTGCTTCGGTGCCAGCGAGCGAAACTCCGGCCTCCCACTTCTCAGAAAGCGTCCAGAGCACATCCTGTGACACTTTGTTGCGCACAACATCTCGACTTGCAATGAACACGCCGTCATACTTTGACTGCTCAACTTCCGTCGAAAGCTCAGTCTCGCCGCGCACTCGCGAGTGGTATCGTAACCTCGCGCGCATGCTTCCAAAACGCCGTATGCTCTGTTGAGCTCCATTGCTGAAACGTGACACCTGTGAAGCCGAGTTCATCAGCCTAAGCCTGAATGAAGCAGCTCTAGACAGTCGATTGAAATGCACGTCTTGGCGAAACGAGAATCTGCCGTCAATCGTCTCTTCTACACGCAGCTTCGCGGGATCAAGCATCAGCAAACCAAGCGTCAGAGGAAGTCGCGTCCTCTCCTCGACGATCGCCTCCGTTTCAAACGCCAACCGCTGCCATAGCTCAGGATTGCTTGACTTCAATTCATCGGGTTTCAGCCAAACAACCGCATTTGTCCGAATCTCTGAGGATGGCTCAAATTCGCCAGTATTTCGCGAAACCAGGATGAAATCGCCTTGATCATCGGGAATATACACTCCATTTTCCAGCCGGAAGTTTCCAGTGCCGGCTTGAACTGGAGAAAAGACTTGAATCTGCTGTTCAGTCCGCGATTTCAAAGCATCATAGACGACATTTATCTCGAAAGCGCGATTTCGCGGTGTCAACAATAATTCAAAGCGGCCCGCATCAGATGAGACGTTCGCCGAATCTCCGCTCACAAAGGTCTTGTCCCGATGAATCCACCGGAGCGCCCCACGCCCCAAGTCGAGTGGTTGCCATCGCAAATCACCCGTATAAACGTTGGATTGCGACGCCCGCACGAACTCACTGCTCTGATTCTGAGAGTCATCAGTCCGCCTACCAGCCTCGCCGTCGAGTGAAACACTACTGGAGAGCGGAACGGCACTACCAATCGCCCAATCTACAAACTGGAATCCACTGTCAAAACTTCGCGACGTACGTAATTGCCTTTCTCTGTTCATCCGAACCCTTGGCTTGAAAGTCAACACTTCAGTCGACGCATCGAGTTGCTGACGAGTCCAGTCCGTACTAAGCGCGTTAGCGCTGTCATCACTACTAATTGAAGTGTGCGTACCTCGCACTCTGGAGATTCGCGATGGCTGAAACGTACCCGAAATGCTGTACCTTCGGCTGTCCATCGCTTTTTCTCTCGATAGCAAACCACCGCTCCCGGACAGACTCAAGTACTTCAGCGGAGAAAATCCGAGCGCAGCTTCACCGATAGTCTCGTTTGCCTGACGCACATTAGAAACGGCCCACTCGCGGTCAAACTCAATGACATCACTGCGCGAAATGTCTTGAAACGTCCTGCCGCGCATCCGCCCACTCGTAGACACACTGAGATTCCGAAGCCTGTAGCTCCCGATTGAGATTTCTGCACGGTCATAACCTAACTCAACAGATCCTGCGGACCCTTCGTTGTCCGCATCATCGGCACTCGAGTACGTATTGCGATCTGCTACGCTAAACGCTCCTTCGACATGTGCTCGAATGCCTGATGTGCCGCTTTGTTCCAATCTCACGACAGCCAGCTCTGCACGGGTTGGAAGCGGCAGCCGTCTTGAAGGTAGGTATCTGCCGGCGTTGACACCGATCCATCGAAAGTAGGTCCTTCCTAAAGAATCTCCGGCAGCTTCATAGTCACCGCCGCCCGCACCAAAGTCGTCAAAGAACACGCGCCATTCGCCCTGCGGCTCACCCTCCAGTGATGGAGCAATATATTGGAAGATTGAGTACCTCGTTTCGCCGACCAGAGTATCTGTTCGCACATAGTCGCCGCCGTTAGGTCCGATTGAATCTGCGGAAGACGAAGTCGCATTCACAAGGCTGTCGCCGGCGTTTCGCAATTGCGCAACATCTACATCATCGAATGCCAGTCCGAGAGGTCTTTCGCGGTCGTCACCTTCCGAAATGTACGTAATATACATTCCACTATTGAGCTTAGAAGACTTTGCTGCGGCTCGTGCAGCCAAGAACTGGCGCTCGTAGTCCTCATTGGCGTATTCAAATTCAACAAGAATCCGCGAATCCGAAGTGATCAGTCTTCGTGCCGTAAAGGAAATCTGGCCGGAAGCATAGTCAATCGTATAGTCATTGTTTTCGCCGCGCCGGACCTCCAAGCCATCGATCCACACCTGCTCCGTCCCTGCGAGCACGACTATGCCTGTCTCTCCCGACTTGCCCGTCAGTTGATAAGGACCCTGAACACTCTCCACGCCGAAGAAGCTGTTGGAATGAAACTCTCCCTTACTCACGGCCGCAGAGAATGCCGCTTCGGTCTTTGAAGAATACTGCTTAAGTTTCAGCCCCGATAGTTTGCGCGTATAACGGTCGTAACGTCTGCCCGCAAGTTCAAGCTCATAGTCACCGATAGTCGCTTCCAGGTGAGGAGAGCGAGCAGTGACAAACACTTTGTCCAGTTCCCTTATCGATTCCGTCGTGCCTTCAGGCTGAAGCGGCAGATTTTGATCACTCAGCGCAGCAATTACTTCAACATCGTTCCCGACCTTCCCCTCAACCTGCAAGGAGAGCGCGGATTCAAATGACAGGTCTTGATTCGACCCAATCTGAATGCTTCGCACAAGTGACCCGCTGCGCCTCAAGGAAGACCACGAAGAACCGACTGTTTCCTGCTCAATCGCGACAATTCGAATCGCGGAATCACCCTTCGATTCATAATGGGTTAGTTCTCGGAGAGAGCGGCGGAGATAGCTCCGAAGGAGCGGTATGGGTGTATAGACGTATTCAACGGTCAACGTATCCCCGGAAACTACCGGCGTGTAGACCCAGACAAAATGCCCGGGATCCGCGATGCGATAGTCCCTGTAAGGTTCAAGGGTGAATCCGTTCTTTATCACTCGCAGTGAATCAAGATTGATCCATTTGTGAGGTAATTCAAAGAGCGTGTCTCTAACTGCTGACACAAACACCGCATGCCCGCTTCGCTGCGGCAGACTGGTCTTCACTTCGGAAGTTTCTCCCGACAGAAAGGTCGCGTGCAGCAGCAATGCAAACACGAAGCCGTGCGCTGAGCGCAGCCTGAGTATTCTTGGCTCAACTAAGGCCAATCTAGTCTGTACAGCGCTCCACTGCGGCGGTTAAGCATATACATTCGTTCGGGAGTACTTGCGGTCATCAGTAGATCACGCGAAGAGTCGGTCCCCTCAAACAACTCCTGAATAACTATGCTATCGCGGACGACTTCCGAAATACGCCACAAGTGCTCGTCGTCAGCAATGAACACAAAACTGTCAACGGCGGTTAATGCATTGACGCGATCCGTCTGCGGCGCCTGTACCCACAAACTCGCCTCATTCAGGAATTGATCACTATGATAAATCTGCCCGCCACGTTGATCAATCCACATGACTCCATACACCTGCGAGTAAGACAGCGCAGACATGGTGTACGCAAAATTTTGCCCGGATCGCATTCCAAGTCGTCCGGAAATCTTATAGAAAGCATCGTAACGCAGCAACTGGCCGTAGTCAGATTCGTATACGATCAAGTCACCTTGTCTGGTGGTGCAAAGCAGGCGCGGTTCAAGATCCTCTTGAGACTCGCTTCTGACTTGAAGCGCTCCTCGCCATTCTAGCAATCTCGAGTACTCGATGATCCGCCGGTTGCCGGCATCAGCAACAAACACTTTGCCTCCAGGTGCAATGGCGAGATCTGAAGGCCAGCGAAGCTCACCTCCGGAGCTACCACGACTGCTTTCAAAAGTGATCACGCCATTCGAATCCAATGCGACCAATCGATTGTGCCCAGTATCGACAACGTAAAGAACGTCAAGCAGGCCGCACTGGATGGCCTTCGGACTCCTGAACGGACTCTCTTCCGAAGACACCAAAACATGCAGCGTCGCTCCGGCCTGTCCAAGTGCCGCAGCACTCGATAGCAACAAGAAAACGAGGAGTATCACTCGACCACCCGCTCCTGTGAAAGCACACGTCGGTACAATTCCTCGTAGACTCTTGCCGAGCGCCGCCACGAGAAGTCCTGTCTCATGCCGTGCCTTTGAATCGAACGCCATCTCTCCGTTCTGCGAAATGCCCCAAGCGCGCGCCGCATGGCACTCATTAACGCGCGCGAATCGTACTCGCGAAACAAGAAACCTGTCCCAGATTTATGATCGCGATCAGCGTCCTGAACCGTGTCTGCCAGACCTCCGGTTTCACGTGCCACGACTGGTGCGCCATAACGTAGTGACATCATTTGGCTCAATCCACAGGGTTCAAACAAGGATGGCATCAAGAATACGTCCACACCGCCATAGATCAGGTGTGCAAGTGGCTCGCTGTAATCCGTGATAACGCGGACTCTTTGAGGGTAGACTGCTTCAAGCGTCTGCAGCTCCTGCTCGAAACGTGGATCGCCGTTCCCCAGTACTACAAATTGCGCCGGCAAACTTATCAACTCTCCGACTGCGGGCAGCAAGACGCTAAAGCCCTTCTGCTCCGAAACGCGTGTTACCATCCCAACGAGCGGAATCCGCTGATCGTATGGCAGGCCCACACGTTCACACAATGCGCGTTTGTTAATGTTGCGTAGAGCAAGAGTAGTCGGAGTGAAGGTTCGCGGCAAGTACTCATCTGTCTGCGGATTCCAGAGATTTGAGTCGATTCCGTTTAATATCCCGGAAAAATGTTTTCGTCGCTCTTGGAGCACTTGCCCCAATCCAAAACTCATATGATCAATCGTTCGCAGTTCATGTGCGTACGTTGGACTGACCGTATTTATGGCCTCGGCAAACTCAATTCCGATTTTCAAATAGCAGAAAGACCCGTGCAATTCGGCACGGCCACCCGGATAGAAATGCTCCGCACCGTGGTCGACCCACACCTGTGATCCAGCATGAAAACGGCCCTGAAAAGCCATATTGTGGATCGTTAGAACGAATCTGCTCTCATCAAAGAACTTGTCAAATCGTGGTGAGCGCATGAACAAGGGCAACGGCCCGGTCTGCCAATCATGTCCGTGGACTATGTCGGGAGTCCACGCACTCTCTTTACACCAGGCCAGTGCCGCAACCGACAAAACGGCGAAACGCTCGTCGTTGTCCTCATAGTCCTTCTTGAGGACCGGATCGTAGTAATAGCCGGGGCGATCAAAGAGCTCGTCACACTCAACAAATGCAAACCGCAGGCGTGGTTGCACTGGCTCGTGGTAGGTGAAGCGTAGTGCGTAAGTGCGATGGTTCAAAGACACAATAGTCGAAAGCGAGTCGTCCGAGGCATTGAAGCTTCTAATCGACTGATATTTGGGCGAAACTACAACAACCTCATGTCCCAGTTCGGCCAAGGCGTGTGGGAGCGAGGCGCTGACGTCGGCTAGACCGCCAGACTTCGAGAAGGGCGCGACTTCCGATGAGACGTGGAGAATGCGAAGAGGAGACTGAATCATCCTTCGAGTGACGCAAGCCTCACCAGATTACGGCCGTTACGTTTCACCCAATAGAGCGCCCGGTCTGCACGGTCAATCATCTCCTCCGGTCCTTTGCATCCGCGACTGTCCGCCACCCCGCACGAGATGGTAATCGCTGCGAGACGCTCTCCTTCATCAGTCAACACCTCACCTTGCGAAATTGCCTTTCTGATCTTCTCGGCGACGATCAGCCCCTGCTCGGCTTTCACTTCGGGAAGGATCAACGCGAACTCTTCCCCCCCGTAGCGAGCGACAACGTCTATGTCTCGAACCGTGCGGCGAATTTGATTTGCAACCCAGGTCAACACACGATTTCCTGCCTGATGGCCGTAAGTATCGTTGTAAGTCTTGAATCCGTCGACGTCGATCATCAGGAGTGTCAACGTACCGCCGTACCTAAGCGCTCGCTGGAACTCCGTTCTAAGCTGTGACAAAAAGAAGCGATGATTGAAGAGGTTAGTCAGACCGTCTACCATCGCCATTCTTTGAGTTCGGAGATGCTCACTAGTCCGATCGAAGATCTCTGAGAGTCCTGTCTGCACGACTTGCAACGCGGCATTCTCAGAATCAGTCAAAACGACTTCGCGAGCAAACAACAACTTCAGCACTCCATGACGTCTGTTCTTAATCACAAGCGGGAAAATAACTCCACAGCAAAGTCCGGTGCTTCCTCCCGGAGGAGGCAAAAGCAATCGTTGGTCGTCCAACCTGTGCAGGAAATGCGGCTGCGGCTTACTCAGCAATCGCGCTTCAAACTCCGACGTTAGCGGCACCGGCCAATGGAAGTCTGAACGAGTCGCCGAAATCCACGACCAGCCGTCTGGCCGGTCCGCCCAGAAATTACCGGGGATCAGTGGAGCAATCTCAAGATAATCCGGAGAGAAAAGTTGTCTCAGTCTCACTTCAAGCGCATCAAAAAAGTCGGCGCCTTCTCGATCAAAGCGTGAATCGCTTTGCACAGATTCCAATGCTCTGCTCTTACAGGAAACATCCCACGACTTCCAATACGCATCGAGAATAGCACTGATTGCACCAAACGTACCAACCGTTTCACCGCCAATTACGTCTGAGTTGCGTCCTATCCAGTCGGCAACCTGTTCGCTGTGCGAGAATCCGACCGTGAACCGCTCACCTTCGATTGTGAATAGCGATGGGCTGATTGGCTCCGCCTCGATCAGCACAGAAAGGCCTTCATCACGGAGGTGGTACACTCTCGCACTTGAATGACCTGAAATCGAAGAACTCGTAGCAATCCCTGTCCGCTCGAAAACGCTCTCGAGTGTCTGCAATTCCTCGCCGGACAGCCGAGCGATTCGCAGATCCGAAAAGAGTCCGTCGTCTCTCAATGTTGCGAAAACTGACTTCATGCGCACTCCATCGTCTCGCTCATTCATTGATCTCAGTATCTGCGTACGACAGCTTGAGTTTCATGAACTTGTTCACCGCCGATCCACACTTCGTCTGCGCCGGCCTGACCAAAGAAGTAGGCTATTGACATCGCGTCTGGCATGTTCCAGAGCGAAAAGTCAGCGACTTTGCCCTGCTCAATTGAGCCCGCGTCTTCTTCACGTCCAAGCACTCTGGCGGCATCCAGTGTCACTGCCCACAGTAACTCGTTGCTGCTCATCTTCCCGTATATCGCGGCAGTCGTCATGCAAAACGGAATTGACTCTGTCATTGCTGTGCCGGGATTCATATCGGTTGCCAAGGCGACTCGCATCCCGCTGTCAATCATTCTTCGCAATGGCGGGTACGGAATCGTCCCCAGGAAGTAGACGCATGCCGGAAGCCCGACTCCGATCACACCTGCATCGCGCAGGGCGCCGATTTCTTCGTCGCTCAAGTACTCGAGATGGTCCGCACTCCGCACCTTTAGTTCTGCTGCGAGCAGCGCTCCTCCGGAATGCCCAAACTGATTGGCGTGAATCCTCAAGGACAACCCCGCTTCCCGTCCCGCAAGCAGTATGCGCCTTGACTCGTCAACTGTAAACGCGCCATCTTCGCAGAAAACGTCAACGCAATCTGCCAAACCGCGTGCTGCCACTTCGGGAATCATTTCTTCCGTCACACATCGCATGTACTCTTCGCGTCTGTTCTGCCAGCTCACCGGAACGGCATGCACAAGGAACGTCTTGTTCATGCGCTGAGGGTTGATTTTCTCAATCTCTCTGAGCGCAATCAGCAGCTTCTCTTCGCTTTCCCACGTGAGGCCGTAACCGGACTTGCACTCAATGGTCGTCACTCCGCACTCCAGTGATCGCTGGAATCGCGGCAAAGACTCGCGAACAATCTGATCCACACGTGCCTTCGCAGTCCTCTCAGCGGATGCGTGGATGCCCCCTCCCGCTGCGGCGATTTCCTGATAGCTTGCTCCTTGATTCCGCAAGAAGAACTCAGACGCGCGATTTCCCATGAACACGGGATGAGTGTGGCAGTCAATGAACCCCGGCACCATGAGTTTTCCTCCCGCCGAGACACGCTCGATAGATGCGGGAACGGATTTCTCCAAGTCTCGAGTCGTGCCGATCTGCTTGAACCTCCCGTCCTCAATCCAAACCGCTACGTCAGCCAATTCGAACAGCGGGCGTGCGGCATCATCCCGATCTTTACCTAATGGCGTCGCAAGCCTGCCGACACTATGCAAAAGCAGAGAATCCAAGCTCACTGCCCCTTGAAGTTTGCTTCACGTTTGTCCAGAAAGGCCGAAGTACCCTCATACTTGTCGTAGGTGCCGCAACACTTTGCGAATAGCTTCTCTTCCACTTTGAGGCCGTCCGCCAGCCGAAGTCCCGCGCCCTGATAGACCGCGTCCAGTATCGCCTTGCGCGCAAGGGGCGCAGCAGTCGCAAATTGTGCCGCAAGCTCCTTCGCGCGCGGTAGCGTTTGCTCCGGAGCGGTAACTTCATTCGCAAGACCCCATTGCAGTGCCGTGTTCGCGTCAATCATCCGTCCCGAGAGTAGCAGATCAAGAGCGCGACCAGTGCCGACAAGCCGCGCGAGCCGTTGGGTGCCGCCGTATCCCGGAATGATGCCAAGTTTAATCTCCGGCTGACCGAATTTGGCCTTTTCCGACGCGATGCGCAGATGACATGCCATCGCTAACTCACAGCCTCCACCCAGTGCAAATCCTCCCACTGCGGCGATTACCGGTATTGGCAGTGCTTCGATGCGCGAAAACAGCCGATTGCCGCGCTCAGTGAAGGCAAGGCCGGTCTTTTCGTTTAACTCATGGATTTCGGAGATGTCCGCTCCTGCCACAAAACTCTTCTCCCCCGCACCGGTCATCACAAGTGCGCGGATACTGTCGCCCAGTTCATTATTCAAGCACGCCTCAATGTCATTGAGCGTCGCACCGTTGAGTGCATTGAGTGCCTTCGGTCGATTGATCGTGAGAATGCCGACATTGCCTTCGACTTCCCACAGGATGTTTTCGTATGTCATGATTAGTAGTTAAGACCCGGTATATGAACGTTTTTGGATTTCGCGGTCTGTGTCGCCAATTCGTAACCGGCATCATGGTGACGGAAGACTCCCATCGCGGGATCATTGGTCAACACACGCTGTATTCGCGCGGCGGCTTCAGCCGTTCCATCAGCCACAATAACCTGCCCGGCGTGCTGCGATGCACCGATTCCCACTCCTCCGCCGTGATGAAAACTCACCCACGTTGCACCGCTCGCGGTATTGACAAGCGCGTTGAGCAGCGGCCAATCAGAAATTGCATCGGAACCGTCACGCATCGCTTCGGTCTCGCGATTAGGTGATGCAACAGAACCGCAATCGAGGTGATCGCGACCGATGACTATTGGTGCCTTGACCGCACCCGACCGCACAAGTTCGTTCATCGCGAGGCCCAGTTTCGCGCGGTCACCTTGCCCCAGCCAGCAGATCCGCGCTGGCAGCCCTTGAAACGGAATCTTCGGCGTGGCGTGTCTGATCCATCGCTGCAGTCCTGCATCGTCAGGGAACAACTCGAGAGCCTTGCGATCAATCGTGTAGATGTCCTCCGGATCGCCCGACAGCGCAGCCCAGCGGAACGGCCCTTTTCCTTCGCAGAACAACGGACGAACGTAAGCGGGAACGAATCCGGGATACGCGAAGGCTTCGGCATAGCCAGCCTTGAGCGCCTGCCCGCGCAGGTTGTTCCCGTAATCGAACGCAATGACTCCGCGATCCTGCATCTCTTTCATGGCGCGACAATGAACTGCCATCGAGTGCATCGCACGCCGGATGTATTCCTTCGGGTCGCTCTTGCGCAGGCTTAAGGCTTCCGCGAATGAAATGCCGTGCGGGATATAGCCATTAAGCTCGTCATGGGCTGACGTTTGATCCGTCACGATGTGCGGCAGGTTATCTCGTCGCAGGAGCTCCGGAAGAATGTCCGCGCAGTTGCCGAGTAGTCCGACCGACAAAGCCTCTTCATATTGCGCGGCATTGGTCACAAGCTCCAGCGCTTCATCCAAAGAGTCTGTGGATCGATCGCAATAACCGATTTCGACTCTTCGCTTTAGACGCGCAGGATCCGCTTCCACGCACAGCACCGCTCCTCCGTTCAACGTCACTGCCAGCGGCTGCGCGCCGCCCATACCACCCAGACCGCCGGTAAGCGTCCACGTCCCCGCGAGTGTGCCGTGGAAGTGCTGCCGAGCCGCAGCAGCAAATGTCTCGTAGGTGCCCTGCAGGATTCCTTGCGTGCCGATGTAGATCCACGAACCTGCCGTCATCTGACCGTACATGATCAGCCCTTTTGCCTCGAGTTCGTGGAAGTACTCCCACGTTGCCCATTGCGGCACCAGATTCGAATTCGCAATCAAGACGCGCGGCGCATCGGCATGCGTCTTAACAACCCCGACGGGCTTGCCGGATTGCACCAGCAGGGTTTCATCAGCTTCGAGCTTGGTCAACGCATCGAGAATAAGCCGCAAGGCTTGGTGATTCCGTGCAGCCTTCCCTGTTCCACCGTAGACAATCAGCTGCTCACGATCTTCTGCCACTGCTGGATCAAGGTTGTTCAGAAGCATCCGATAGGCCGCCTCTTGTAGCCAGCCCTTACAGGTCAGCTTCGTTCCAATTGGAGTTCTTGGTATCTCAAACATAAGATATTTCTTCACTTAAGCCTAAACTGAATTTGTCGAAACAGCTTTCGACCAGTTAAGAATATATACAGTAAATCTACAAAAAACAACCTTTGTGTTAGGTAGCTTTCGCTTGGCAGTTTCCCCTCAAGTCGAACTCGTACGGAACGCAAGCGTGCGCGACTGTCAAGCCTCTCGAGATTCACACCGTTTTGCAGAAACTCAATTTGAACATATGTTTATAGTTTTATAAAAAAGACACATATGCTTGACAAATTGAAAATTCAGTATTATATTAACACCATTAATTTATATTGTGATTGAAATTAAGAACATTCACTTCAGTCTTCCATGCCAACAATCAAGCCTAAGCAACGGTCTACTGGCAGCACAACTACACCCAATCCTGTATATCAAGAGTTAAAAAGAACGGCGGGCACAGGCCCGCCGCTCCGTAAGTCGCTGTTCTTCGCTATGCCGCGCAGTGCACGCAGCTTCTTGTCTCTGGCATCAGGAGAATCCGCTTGAACGGGATAGGATTGCCGCATCTAACACAAAGCCCAAAGTCTTCTTCGTCCATCCGAGAGAGCGCGTTCCGCAAATCAATCTGACGCTCTTTCGCCATTCGTAATCCCGCCTCGTTGATACTCTTACTGTTGATCGCCTCCATGCGCGAGATCCGACCAATCGAATTCTCCAATGGAATGGGCTTGACCAACTCTTCTAATCGTGCAATCTCTTGCTCCATGTCTGCAAGTTGACCATCGATCAGCGCGCGCAACTCGGCCTTTTGTTCAGTCGTAAGCATTGCTATCTCGCCGGCTTCAGCGCATCATACTTCTTCTTCAGCGCCGCGCTGTCGCTTAGTGAGTTATCGAAATTCAAGAGCGCTCGTTCCCATGAGCCGTAAGCCGGATTTGGAAGCATCAGCCACCGCGTCCCCCACCACGCCATATAGTCCTTAGCCAGCCGTTCACGTGCTTCGGGAGTTTCCTGGTATCCGATGAAGTCGCCGAGATTGTCGCCCGCCACCTGCACGATCCGATGCGTCCGCGCAATGTATTCGCGGCGTGTGCTCTTATCCGAACCCCACCCCTCGCGCTCGCCTTTGGAGAGCACCTGCTCGGCCGTCGCGGTTTGCGGAAATCCCTGCGCTCTGAGATTCCTCCACGTGCAGTCGTCGAGCTTCACGTCCCGATTGGTCACGTAGAACACTGCCACTCCCCGCCGGTCCGCCTCTCGCAAATACTCAAGCGCACCCGGCATTGCCGCAGCCTTTTCCTCACAGCACCACTCATCCCATCCGTCCGGATAACTTTTTTTGTCGAGAATCAGCCGCGCTTCATAGGGCGAATTATCAAGCACCGTCTCATCACAATCAACGATGATCGCGGGCGGCTTTAACCCGAAGGGAGGTTTTTGCTCAGCCGAAGCAGTCCACCCGGTATCCGCCAAGGCCCGTTCAAGCGCATCCAGTGCCCCGAGATAGACCGTCTCGCACGCTGCATAGTATTCAGCCGATCGTTGCATCCACAGCACGCTGTGCAGCAACTCATGCGTCTGGCGGTGATACACATACGGCTTCGAACCCGCACAGCCGGCCAAGATGGTTCCAACTAACAGAATGACGGCGTATCGCATCGATGATTCCTCAAATATGTCTCTTACAAGTAGCCAAAATCACGGATGAAAGGCAACCCCTTCTCTTCACTTCCCGACAACTCCGCGCACCTTAGAAAAAAACCCCCGCCGAGCGGCGGGGGCCTTAAAATCAATCAATCTAAAGACTAAGCTGCGGACTTCTTCGCTTTCTTCGCAGGCTTCTTTTCCTCTGCCGCAGGGGCAGGAGCCGTCACCGCACCTTCATAGCCTACCAATTCAATGATGGCCAACGGCGCGGCATCACCCAAACGCGGCCCGAGCTTGATGATTCGCGTGTAGCCGCCCGGACGATCCGCCATCTTCGGCGCGATATCGTCAAACAATGTGGAAATAGCAGACTTCCGCGAGCAGAAGCGTGCCACGTCACGGCGCGCGGCCAACGTGCCAGACTTGGCTTTGGTAATCAACTTCTCGGCAAACGGCCGGAGTTCCCGTGCCTTGCCCAGAGTCGTCTTGATTCGTTTATGCTCAAACAGCTCCTGCGTCAGATTGCCCAGCAGTGCCTTCTTGTGGCTGGACGAACGCGAGAGCTGACGGCCCTTATTGAGATGTCTCATTTCTTTTCGAGTTCAGGAGAGAGATACTTATCGACGTCCATGCCGAAGTGCAGGGACTTGGTCTTCAATATTTCGTTCAATTCAATCAGCGACTTGCGACCGAAATTCTTGAAACGCAGCATTTCATTTTCATCGCGACGCACAAGATCGGCAATCGTGCGGATCTTCGCTTCCTTCAGACAGTTCGCACTGCGCACCGAAAGCTCAAGATCTTCAACCGGCTTGCGGAGCAGTTTCCGAATCTGTAACGTCTCTTCGTCGATATCTTCGTCGTCGTCCTTCTCAGGCTTCATGTCGAAGTTGATGAAGAGTTGAATATGGTCGCGCATGATGCGGCCCGCACTCGACAGCGCGTCTTCCGGCGTAATCGAGCCATCGGTCCAAATTTCAAGGATCAGCTTCTCATAATCCGTGCGCTGCCCGACGCGCGTATTTTCGATAGTGTAGGTCACGTTCCGAATCGGCGAATAGATCGCGTCGAGCGGAATCGTTCCGATCGGTGCGTCTGAGGGGCGATTTTCTTCAGCGGGCACGTAGCCGCGACCCTTCTTGATCGTCAGCTCGACCTTCACCTCTGCTTCACTGTTCAGTGTGGCGATGTGATGATCGGGATTCAGAATTTCGAAATCGTTATTGCCGATCTGCAGGTCGCGAGCCGAAAACTCCTTTGGACCCTTCAGATGAACAAAGATCTTGTCGGGCTTCTTGTTCAGGAGCTTGAAGCGCACACCCTTCAGATTCAGAATCATCTCGGTGACGTCCTCGGAAATGCCGTGGATCGTCGAAAACTCGTGCAGCACGCCGTCAATCTTAAGGGTGACGATAGCCGCACCCTGCAATGATGAAATCAGAACCCGACGGAGGCTGTTGCCAATCGTGACTCCATAGCCACGCTCAAGAGGCTGGACGATGAATTTGCCATAGGTATCTGTATGGGTAGATTCATCAATCTCCACCGCTTCCGGCATCTGGAAGTTCAAACCGTTCATGGGTCTCCTCGAGGAAAAATTAACGCGAGTAGAGTTCGACAACCAACTGTTCGTTGGCTTCGAACGGAATGTCGTTGCGCGCCGGCGGACCGAGGAAGAGACCTTCCATTTTCGCGCGATCGACTTCCAAATTCGGCATCATTTTGCCGTGTGCCGCGAGCTGCATCGCAGAGTGAATCGCTTCCATCTTGCGGGAACGTTCACGTACTTTGATGCGATCGTTTGCCTTGAGGATGTACGAGGGAATATTGACTTTCTTTCCATTCACCTGAAAATGTGCGTGAACCACGAGCTGGCGAGCCTGACGGCGCGTTGCTGCGAAACCCAGACGGTAGACCACATTGTCGAGTCTGCTTTCCAGCATTCCCATCAAGTTCTCGCCGGTCACACCCTTTTGTCGTTGTGCGACGGTGAAGAAACGGTGGAACTGCCGCTCCAGCAATCCGTACGATTCACGAATCTTCTGCTTTTCGAGCAACTGCCGACCGTATTCCGAAATTTTTGCGCGACGGTTACGACCGTGCATCCCGGGGGGATAGCCCTTCTTATCGAACGCCGACTTACCGTTGCGCACACGTTGACCCTTAAGATACAACTGCGCGCCAACGCGGCGACAGATCTTATCCGTGGGACCGCGATTTCTTGCCATAGATTGAAAAGTTTATGAGTTTAGAGATTTGAAAACGAGCGACTATACGCGGCGGCGCTTGGGCGGACGACAGCCGTTATGCGGCAGTGGCGTCACGTCGCGAATTGTAGAAATTGATAATCCCGATGCGGCGATCGCGCGGACGGCACCATCGCGTCCACCGCCCGGACCGCGCACTTCGACAGAAACCTTCTTTAGACCGAGCGCCATCGCGGCTTTGACCGCGTTGTCGGTAGCAAGCTGCGCGGCAAACGGCGTGTTCTTGCGCGAGCCGCGCAAGCCCATCTTGCCGGCCGAAGCCCAGGAAATCGTGTTGCCGTAGTTGTCGGTAACAGTAATCAGCGTGTTATTGAATGAAGACTTGACGTGCACGACGCCCGTGTCTTCAACACGTTCCTTTTTACGCTTACCCTTCTTCTTCGATGTTGCCAAGCTTTATGCTCCGTAAGGAAATCTTAATTCGACTGGACGAGGGCCTACTTGCCCTTCTTCTTGACCATCAGGTTCTTCTTGCGGCCCTTGCGCGTACGCGAATTGTTCTTCGTATTCTGACCACGCACAGGGAGGCCCTTGCGATGGCGCAGGCCACGATAGCAGCCGACGTCCATCAGGCGCTTAATACTCATCTGGATTTCCGAGCGCAACGGACCTTCCAGCTTAAGCTCGGCGATAACCGCGCGAATCGACGCGAGCTCATCGTCGCTTAACTGGTGCGTGCGCTTATTCCAGTCAACATTACACTGCGTGAGAATACGCTGTGCTGTCGGCCGGCCAATACCGAAAACATAGGTTAGGGCGATTTCGATGCGCTTGTCGCGCGGGACATCTACGCCTGCAAAACGAGCCATGAACGAATTCCGGGGTTAGGGCGCGGGCGTTAGCCCTGACGCTGCTTGTGTTTCTTGATACGGGAGCACACGACGTAGACGCGGCCGCGGCGGCGGACGATCTTGCAATGCTCGCAAATCTTCTTGACGGACGTACGGACTTTCATGATATTGAATCTGTCGCCGGGTTATTTGTAGCGGTACGTGATTCGACCGCGGTTGAGATCATAAGGAGACAATTCCACGCTGACCTTGTCACCGGGCAGAATCTTGATAAAATGCATGCGCATTTTGCCCGAAATGTGACAGAGAACTTTGTGCCCGTTTTCCAATACCACACGGAATGTAGCGTTGGGCAGGCATTCCTCAATCACACCGTCAACCTTAATGGATTGTTCTTTAGAAATGCGAAACCTCTGATCTATAAAACTGTCAATACTTCAGCGGCGCCGTCGGTCACGACCAGCGTGTGCTCAAAGTGCGCCGCCGGCTTGCGGTCGCGAGTCAGCACATCCCAATCACCGATCATATCCACTTCCGGGCCGCCCATTGCGATCATCGGTTCGATCGCCAATACCATGTTCTTTCTGAGTACCGGGCCTCGTCCCGGAGTGCCGTAATTCGGAACCTGCGGATCTTCCCAAAGGCTCTTTCCGATGCCGTGACCTACAAGCTCACGAATCACCGAAAACCCGTGCTTCTCCGCATGAGTCTGAACAGCATGCCCGATGTTCGACAGCCGCGCTCCGGCTTTCACCTCGGCAATCGCCAGATCCAGACACTCGCGCGTGATGCGAACCAATTCAAGCCCGCGAGGTTTAACGTCACCGATTGCGTAACTGCGTGCGCTGTCGGAATAATACCCTTGATAGATGACGCCGATATCAAGACCGATAATCTGTCCGCTCTCTATCGTGCGCCCGCGCGGCATACCGTGAACGATTTCCGCGTCTATTGAGAAACAGACTGAGTACGGAAATCGCGCTCCGTCCGCATTGGGGTGGTTTTTAAACGCGGGAATCGCGCCCTGCGAACGAATCGTCTCTTCGACAACACGATCCACCTCATCGGCATTCGTCCCTTCGCGCATCAACGGTTCCGCAGCTTCAAACGCGCTGGCCAGGATTTTTCCAGCCTTGCGCATCAAGCGCAGTTCCGCTTCCGACTTAATATGAATCATTCTGTTGCGCTGTCAAGCTCGATGGCGATCCGAGCATAAACTTCATTGGTCGTACCCACACCGGAAACGGTTTTCAACGCGCGCTTCCGCCGATAGTACTCAAGCAGAGGTGAAGTCTTCTCGCGATAAATGGCTAACCGTCTCTGCACCGTCTCGGGATGGTCATCCTCCCGCAGCACGACGTTCGGAGACTTGCCGTCAGGACATTGATGAGCGGTGAGCGCGTTCTTGTCAAGATTGAGATTGAACGTCGCTCCGCAAGTGGTGCAAACACGCCGGGAAGCCAAACGCTCTACTATCAGCGCATCCGGAACGTCAATTGAAATCACCAAGGGAGGCGGCAAATCGAATTCGGCCAGCAACTTCTCCAGTGCATCCGCCTGCGGGATCGTTCGAGGAAATCCATCCAAGACAGCCCCGCGTGCCGTATCCGGTTTGTCAAGCCTGCCGCGGACCAATTCAATGAGCAAATCATCCGAGACCAGCTCGCCCCTGTCCATGGTCTCCCGCACCTGATTTCCTAACTCCGTTCCCGCCGCAATCTCGGCACGCAGGATGTCTCCGGTGCTGATTTGCGGAATCTTCAGAGCCTCGGCAAGCTTCTTAGCCTGCGTGCCCTTCCCTACCCCCACCGCGCCGAGTAGGACGATCGAATAGCGGGTTACGGCGAGTCCGGGGCACACAATGCTTACATTCTGCGGCGGCCCCGAATTCGGCCTGACTTCATCAAGCCGTCATAGTGCCGCATAACGAGGTGCGATTCAATCTGTTGAAGCGTATCCAGCGCAACGCCGACGATAATCAGCAGGCCGGTTCCGCCAAAGAACTGGGCAACATTGTAAGACACGCCGAATTGCCGAATCACGATCGTCGGCATCATGGCGATCAAGCCAAGTGCAATGGCACCCGGCAGAGTCACTTTCGACAGGATGTTATCAATGAAATCAGACGTCTGCTTACCCGGTCGAATTCCCGGAATGAAGCCGCCGTTCTTCTTCATATTGTCGGCTAGATCCACAGGGTTCAGAATAATGGCCGTGTAGAAGTACGTGAAGAAGACGATCAGCAGGAAGGTCATCGTCGAGTAGACGAAGCTCTCCACTCCAAATGCTTGCGTCAGCGCATCGCGAAACCCGCCTTCAGGCAGAAAAGTCGCGACCGACGACGGGATGAACATAATCGACTGCGCGAAGATGATCGGCATCACGCCTGCGGAATTCACACGCAGCGGAATATGCGTCGACACGCCGCCGTACTGTTTTCTGCCGACGTTTCGCTTGGCGTATTGAACCGGAATCTTTCGAACACCCTGCGTCAACACGACAACAAAAGCCGTAATCGCAAACAGCATCACGGCAAACACGGCTTCCATCACAATGTGCCGAGTACCGGTAGTTACCATCGTGTATTCTTCAATAATCGCGGACGGCAGCGTGTTAATGATGCCGACCATGATAATCAAAGAAATTCCGTTGCCGATTCCGCGCTCGGTGATCTGCTCGCCCAACCACATGATGAAAGTGGTTCCTGCAGCCAGCGTGATCATCGTCAGCAGGTTGAAGCCCAATCCGGGGTTCGGCACAACGGGAGTTCCCGAAGCAGCGACGAGTCTGGTCAGGAACACGGACACACCACCTGCCTGCAGCGCGGCGAGAATCACGGTTCCATAACGGGTCAACTGCGTAATCTTCTTGCGGCCCTCTTCACCTTCCTTCTGCAGCTTCTGGAAGTAAGGTACCACCGATCCCATGAGCTGGAAGATAATGGAGGCCGAAATATACGGCATGATTCCCAAGGCAAAGATCGTGGCTCGCTCAAAGGCACCGCCGACGAACATGTCATACATCCCGAACAGCGTCGTTCGGTTCTGATCCATGAACTCGCCCAGGGCGCTGGCATTAATGCCGGCCAGCGGAACGTGACCGCCGACGCGGTACACGAACAGAATGAGCAACGTGAACAGAATTCTGTCACGAAGCTCAGGGATTTTGAAAATGTTTGCGAAACGATCGAGCATCAGGCGGAGACCACTTTGCCGCCGGCGGCGGTAATCTTCGCCGCCGCAGATTCGGACACAGCACACATCGAGATCTCGTAGGCGCGATCAGCGTCGCCCATACCTAGAATTTTCACCGATGAATGACTGTGACGAATCAACCCGGCAGCCTTCAGAGTCTCCGGAGTGACGGTCGTCTCAGATAGTTTCTTGAGATCGCGCAGGTTGACAACTTCATTGCCTTCGGCCCATACGTTGGTAAAACCGCGCTTGGGCAGACGACGGTGAAGCGGCATCTGACCGCCTTCAAAGCCGCGCTTATGCACGGACCCTGAACGCGAGTAGTAGCCCTTTTCACCTCGTCCGGCCGTTCCGCCGGTTCCGGATCCCGGGCCGCGACCGAGGCGTCTTTTGGTACGAGTGGAACCTGCTGCCGGTGTAAGACGATCCAGACCCATTAGCTCTTGGCTCCTTCGTCATGCTGCTTCCAGGTGACCATGTGCGGGATCTTCGCGAGCATGCCACGCGTCGCCGCGTTATCGGGCAGAATGCGTGTTTCGTGCAAGCGATGAAACCCGAGCGCTTCGACAATCTTGCGATGGAAGTGCGGGCGGGAAGCAGTACTGCGTGTTAATGTTACTTCAAGCTTTGCCATGACTCACTATTCGAGAATGCACTCTCGTGCGTTTCGGACTTGCTTAGAGGGTAAAGACTTCCTGAACCGTAATTCCGCGACGGGCTGCCACCATGCGGGCATCGTTCATCTCTTCCAGCGCGCGAAATACGGCTTTCACAACATTGTGCGGATTGTTGGTGCCCATGACTTTTGTCAACACGTCACGCACACCCAGGCACTCCATGATCATGCGCACGGAACCACCCGCGATGACTCCGGTACCAGCAGACGCAGGGCGCAGAAAAACCTTGCCCGCCCCGAATTTGCCGTGCACGGAGTGCGGCAGAGTGGTTCCCAAAATGGGATAGCGTTTCATGGCGCGCTTGGCCGCTTCAGTACCTTTGCGAATGGCGTCGGAGACTTCATTGGCCTTGCCCAGACCGAAGCCCGCGCGCCCATGACCGTCGCCGACGATGACAATCGCGTTAAACGAGAAGTTGCGGCCACCCTTGACGACCTTGGCCACACGATTGACCGCGACGAGTTTTTCGAGCAAGGCCTCGCCGCCCGAGTACTCGGACTGGCGATCATCGCGGTCACGGCCGCGGCGTGGATTGTTTCCGTTCATTTCGTGCTTATGCTTAGAATTTCAAGCCGCCCTTGCGCGCGCCTTCGGCAATGGCCTTCACACGGCCATGATATGGGAAGCCGTTACGGTCGAAGACCACGGCTTCAATAGAGTGCTCGCGCGCCTTTTGCGCGCACAACCCGCCTACCAACTCTGCAACTTCCGACGGCTTTTTGCCGGACAGCTGATCTTTCAACTCTGGTGACAGAGACGAGACACCGAGCAGCGTGCGGCCGGCAACATCGTCCACCAGCTGCGCATACATATGCGCGACACTGCGATAGACGACAAGACGCGGGCGATCGGCGGTGCCGTTGACGACTTTGCGGATGTGCAGCTTGCGGCGTACACGTGCGCGTTTGCGTATAGCGATTTTTCTGGACACGGAAGGTAACGGCTATCTTGCCAGCTTAATGATTACTTGCCAGTCTTTCCGGCCTTGCGGTGAATCCGCTCGCCGGTATACATGATACCCTTGCCTTTGTAGGGTTCGGGCTTGCGAACCGAACGGATGGTGGCGGCCACTTGGCCGACCATTTCCTTGTCCGTTCCACTGACTACCACGGTCGTCGGTCCTGTGACTTCAGCATTTACGCCCGGAGGAGCGATAATGAGCACCGGATGACTGTATCCGACGTTAAGCAGCACGCCGCGCTTCTTGGCTTCCGCCTTGAAACCGACGCCTACGATTTGCAGTTCTTTCTTGAAACCGTCCGTGACACCCACAACCATGTTGTTGAGCAGAGCTCGCGCCAGACCATGCTTTTCGCGATGATCCTTGCGGTCGGTTGGACGGTGACAGGTCAGGGTGCCGTCTTCGAGCTTGATCTCGATATCCTGAGGAAACGTGCGCGCAAGCTCACCTTTCGGCCCCTTGACGATAACGTCAGAGCCGTTGATCTTTACGTCAACACCTTTCGGCACTTTAATGGGGGCGCGTCCTACGCGTGACACGTCTATCTTCTCCGTTCAGCTACAGATTTACCAGATTTCCGCGACGATTTCGCCGCCCACACCGGCGCGTTGCGCCTGATTGCCCGTTAACAATCCCTGCGGCGTCGTCAGAATCGCAGTCCCCAATCCGTTCATCACGCGAGGGATTTGATTGCGATTCACATAGCGTCGCAGGCCCGGGCTTGAGACACGGCGCAACCCTTGAATCGCGGGCTTGCCGTTTGTGTATTTCAGGTAGATCCGCAGAAAGCCCTGCGGGCCTTCGTCCACCTGAACAAAGTCGCGGATATAATACGCTTCCATCAGAACTCGGGCGAGGTCGGCCTTCATCCGCGAGTAGGGAATGTCCACCATCGTCTTGCGCGCGCGAATCGCGTTACGGACGCGCGTCAGAAAATCAGCTATGGGATCGGTCGTCGGCATGAGTACTCTTGCTTACCAACTTGACTTAACAACACCCGGAATATCGCCGGCGTGCGCGAGTTCGCGGAAACACAAACGGCACAATCCAAATTTACGCAGCACGGCGCGCGGACGCCCGCAACGACGGCAACGGTGATAGGCACGTACCTTGAATTTCGGAGCTCTCTTCGCTTTCGCGATCAAACAGGCTTTTGCCATAAGATTCTAATAAGGTTATGCGGCAGTCGCGACTTTTTTATCTTCACGCTTGCGGAAAGGCAAGCCGAGCTGCTTGAGCAACTCATAGGCTTCTTTGTCCGACTTCGCGGAAGTCACAAACGTAATGTCCATCCCGCGGATCTTCTCAACTTGATCAAGGTCGATCTCAGGGAACAGAATCTGCTCGCGCAGACCGAGTGAGAAATTGCCGCGTCCGTCAAAGCCACGATCGGGCAGTCCGCGGAAGTCGCGGATACGCGGAGTAGCCAGCGACACGAAGCGATCCAGGAACTCCCACATCGTATTGCGGCGCAAGGTTACAAACACGCCGACGGCCATTCCCTCGCGCAGCTTGAAGTTAGAAACGGACTTGCGCGCCTTTGCGACCGCGGGCTTTTGGCCGGTGATAAGAGCGAGTTCCTTGACGATGGACTCGACCACGCGGGGATTTTGAGTCGCATCACCGCACCCGACATTAATCGTAATCTTCTGCAAGCGGGGCACTTCCATCGGATTGTTGTAACCGAACGTCTTCTTGAGTCCGGGAACCACGTTTTCCTTATAGTGTGCCTGCATGCGCGGGACATAGCCTGCCGGAAGCTTCGGACGCTCGCCGGCGACGTTCATGCCGCCGCCCTTAGCCGCCTTGGGGGGCTGCTTGCCCTGCTTGACCTGTGGCTTGCCTTTTGCCTTTTCTGCGCTCATTATTCGGTAATCATTTCGTTAGAGACTCGCGCCACACGAACTCGCTTGTTGCCGTCAGCGGTCTTAAGCACGGCATGTCCTACGCGAGTAGGCTTGCCGCTTTTGGGGTCAATCAGAATCACGTTGGATACGTGAATCGTACCTTCCCGCTTGATGATGCCGCCCTGCTGATTCCGCTGCGTGGGCTTGGAGTGGCGCATGATGAAGTTCACCCCTTCCACGACGATGCGCGACTTCTCGGGAAAAACCTTCAGGACTTTTCCCTTCTTGCCGCGGTCGTTTCCGGCGATCACCTGTACAATATCATTCTTACGAATCTTCATGACTTAACCCTATAGCACCTCGGGTGCCAGCGAGACAATCTTCATGAACTGCTTCTCGCGAAGTTCACGCGCAACCGGGCCGAAGATACGGGTTCCGATCGGCTCATTGTCCTTGTTAATCAACACAGCGGCGTTCTCGTCAAAGCGGATATACGACCCGTCGGAGCGACGCACTTCCTTCTTGGTTCGCACGATGACGGCGCGCGCCTTCGAACCCTTCTTCATGTTTGAATTGGGGATCGCGGTCCGCACAGACACCATGATAATGTCGCCGACAGATGCCGAACGGCGTCCCGTGCCGCCATAGACACGGAAGCAACGGACTTTCTTGGCGCCGGTGTTGTCCGCCACGTTGAGAACTGAATATTCCTGAATCATGGCTTACTTCTTTTTCTCGATGATTTCGACAAGCCGCCATCTCTTGAGCTTCGACAAGGGACGCGTCTCCATGATGCGCACTTTGTCACCGATGTTGCACTCGTTCTGGCTGTCGTCGGCCATCAACTTCTTGGTGAGCTTAATGTATTTCCCGTAGAGCGGGTGTTTCACCTTGCGCTCGACTTTGACGACGATGGTCTTATCCATTTTGTTGGATACGACCACGCCGACACGGGATTTGCGGACGCCGCGGGATGCTTCCACGGGGCGGGAAACGGCTGTTTCACTCATTTCACAGCACCCTTCTCGGCGCGCAGGCCAAGTTCGTGTTCGCGAAGGACGGTGCGGATGCGGGCGATATCACGACGCATCGAACGCACTCTCGCGGTATTGGGAAGTTGACCGGCGTCAAGCTGAAAACGAAGAGCTTCAAGATTGTCTTCTGCTTCAACCAAGCGGTTTTTAAGTTCAAGAGACGTGAGCTCCTTGAGCTCAGTCATTCTTGCAGGTCGTACGGAACTGGTTGCCATAATTGCTTACGAGTGAACGACGTCGCGTTCGACAAACTTAGTTTTGATGGGGAGCTTCTGTGCGGCAAGACGCATGGCTTCCTGAGCGAGCTCGCGCGTGACGCCTTCAAGTTCAAATAGAATCCGACCGGGACGAATCACAGCCGCGTAGAATTCGGTCGCGCCCTTGCCCTTACCCTGGCGCACTTCCAAAGGCTTCTTCGAAACGGGTTTATCCGGGAAAATGCGAATCCAGACTTTCCCGCCACGCTTGATATGGCGTGTCATCGCAATACGCGCAGCTTCAATCTGCCGCGAAGTCATCCAGCAATCGCCCATGGCTTTCAAGCCAAATTCGCCGAACGAAAGCGTTGAACCGCAATAGTCGTAACCCTTGCGGCGGCGGCGTTGTTGCTTGCGGAATTTTAGTCTCTTCGGTGTCAGCATTGTAGTTTAATCAGTTTAAGAACGGCGGTTGCGATCCCGGTCGCGGTCACGACCGCGATCTCGATCATGGTCTCCGCGTCCTCGCTGAACATCATGACCCTTTTCATGATGCGCTTCGCCGGACGGCGAGTTTACCTTGGCCTTGCCGATCACTTCGCCGCGGCAGATCCAAACCTTCACCCCGATGGTGCCGTACGTTGTGCGTGCGACCGAACACGCGTAGTCGATATCTGCACGAAGGGTGTGCAGCGGCACGCGGCCTTCCTTATACCCTTCGGTGCGCGACATTTCTGCACCGCCCAACCGTCCTGCGCACATGACCTTGATGCCTTCCGCACCCATTCGCATCGTGGTCTGAATAGCCTTCTTCATCGCGCGGCGGAATGAGACACGACCTTCAAGCTGCTGGGCGATCATATCGGCGACCAGCTTGGATTCAAGCTCCGGCCGCTTGATCTCGTAAATGTTCACCTGAACGTCGCGCTTCGTCAAGTTCTTCAGCTCGGCCTTGAGCTTATCCACTTCGGCGCCCTTGCGGCCGATCACGATGCCCGGGCGAGCAGTCCGAATGGTCAGCGTGAGCATCTTCGGAGTGCGTTCAAATGTGACTCCGGCAACTGATGCGCCTTTCAGGCGCTGCAGGAGATACTTACGGAGATAGAGATCTTCTTCGAGCTTGTCGGCGAAATTCCGTTCATCAAACCAGTGGCTGTTCCATGTTCTGATGATACCGACGCGAAGGCCGAGCGGATTGACTTTTTGACCCACTGGGGATTACGACTTTGTTTTACGTGTGGACGTTTTCTTGGCGGCCGACTTGGTCGCGCTCTTCTTCACAGCCGCTTTCTTTGCGGCGGTCTTCTTCACAGGCTTTGCTTCAACGGTTTCGGCCGTGTCGGGCGCAGCTTCCTCTACAACAGCTTTCGCCGGTGCCGCGACGATCACAGTCAAGTGCGACATGCGCTTCTTGATCGGCGTGGCGCGGCCCTGCGCGCGCGGCAGGAAGCGGTGCATCGTCGGGCCTTCGTCAGCGAAGATCGCGCGCACCAGCAGACTGTCGATGTCGGCGGAAGTCGCGTCAAAGAGCTGGGCATAATTCGCCACAGCGGACTGAATCGCCTTAAGCGTCGGCGTAGCGGCCGAACGCGGAGTGAACTTTAGAATATTGATGGCTTCGTTCACGTTCTTGCCGCGCACGAGATCTGCGACGAGACGCATCTTGCGGGGAGTAACGCGAACAAAGCGGGCAACGCATCGAGCTTCCATCGGAAATCCTTACTTCTTCTTGGCGGTGGTTTCCGCCTTCTTTTCCGTATGGCCCTTGAACGTGCGGGTCGGAGAGAACTCTCCGAGCTTATGGCCGACCATGTTCTCCGTGATATACACGGGCAGGAACTTGCGGCCATTGTGCACAGCCAGCGTGTGACCCACGAATTCGGGGGAGATAACGCTGCGGCGTGACCACGTTTTCAACACCTTCTTCTCGCTGCGTTCATTCATCTGCTGAATGCGCATTTCGAGGCGGGGGTCGATATACGGACCTTTCTTAAGCGAACGTGCCATTTCGGATTATACGAGTTGCGTCTTGTCGCGACGGCGACGGACGATCAGTTTATTGGACTTTTTGCGCGGATTGCGCGTTTTCAAACCTTTTGTAATCTTGCCCCAGGGCGTCGTCGGATGACGACCACCGGACGACCGGCCCTCGCCACCACCCATAGGATGGTCAACCGGATTCTTCGTCACACCGCGGTTGTGCGGGCGCCGACCCAGCCAGCGTGTGCGACCGGCTTTGCCTGACACGACGCTTTCGTGATCGAGGTTGCCGACTTGACCAATCGTGGCCATGCACTGTGCAGGCACACGTCGCACTTCACCGGACGGAATCTTGATCAGAGCATACTTGGTATCGACCGCCATCAACTGGCACACGACTCCGGCGCTGCGGCCAATCTGCCCGCCTTTGCCCGGACGCATTTCGATATTGTGAATGAACGTCGCCAGCGGAATCTTCGCGAGCGGGATTGCATTGCCCACTCGGATATCGGCCTCAGTCTTCGACGAGACGACCGTATCTCCCACCTTCAGGCCTTCAGGCGCGAGGATGTAGCGTTTTTCGCCGTCTGCGTAGAAAAGCAGGGCGATATTCGCAGAGCGATTAGGATCGTACTCCACACGCTCAACCTTAGCTGGGATATCAAACTTATTGCGGCGGAAATCGACCACCCGATAGCGGCGCTTGTGTCCGCCACCGATATTGATGTTGGTGGCCCGCCCGCGATTATTGCGGCCACCCGACTTTGCCAGCGGCTCAACCAGACTCTTCTCTGGCTCACCGGTCCACAGGCCATCGCGCACGAGCACCGTGCGGTAGCGCTGCGAGGGGGTCAGGGGGCGAAACTTCTTCAGCGGCATGATTCAGGTAGATCTTTAGACGTTCTGCGCCAGTTCGATCGATTCGCCCTTTTTGAGCGTGACGATCGCCTTCTTCCAATTAGGGCGGCGGCCTTCGAAACGGCCCAACCGCTTCACCTTTCCACGGACATTCATAGTCTGAATTCCGATAACGGTGACTTCGTATTTCTTTTCAACCGCGCGCTTGATTTCAACCTTGTTCGCACTGGTGTCAACGACAAACGCATATTGATTGTGTGCGTCCTGAGCGGCGGCGACCTTTTCGGTCAGAAGCGGCTTGCGCAGGACGGAACGCTTATGCAGCATGGTTCAATCCTTTCAGGAGCGTTTGCACCGCGCTCTTCTGAATAATCAACGTGGAGCACTTCAGCAAGTCGCGGGTGGAAGCCGCGTCGGCTCGTGTTACTGCGGCGCCCGGCAGATTGCGCACGCTCAGCAGGATGTTCTGACTGTAATCGGGAGTCAGGAAGAGCACTTTGTGATCAGCGAGGGCCATCTTCTCGATCATTGCGACCATCTCGCGCGTCTTGGGCGACTCCATCGAAAAGTCTTCGACGACACGAATGCGGTCTTCGCGGGCCTTCAAGATCACGGCACTGCGGCGGGCCAGGGTTTTAACCTTTTGCGGCACGCCGATATGATACGTATGCGGCATCGGTCCGAAGATCGTTCCGCCGCCGGGGTTCAATGGAGAACGCGTGGATCCTTGACGAGCAACACCGCGTCCCTTCTGCTTGAACGGCTTGCGGCCGCCCCCGCGGACGTAACTGCGGCTCTTTGTCTTGTGCGTGCCTTGACGCTGCGCGGCCTCTTCACTGCGCACCGCAAGCCACATCGCATGTTCATTCGGCTCGAGCGCAAGCAGGCTATCCGGCAGTTCCACCGAATCGCCGCTCAAGGAGCCATCACGTTTATAAACTTTGAGATTCATCGGTCTTGTTTCCCTACGATCACAATACCGTGATTGGGACCGGGGATCGCTCCGCCAATCATGATTAGATTGGCTTCCGCATCAACCCGGATAACTTTCAAATTCTTGACGGTCACGCGCTCCGCTCCCATACGACCCGGCATCCGCAAACCCGGCAACGTACGACCGGGGAACGTGTTGGAGCCGATCGAACCGCCGTGGCGGAAGAACTCGTGAGTACCGTGAGTCATCGTCTGGCGATTGAACTTATGCCGCTTGATGACACCGGCGAATCCGCGTCCTTTGGACGTCCCCGTGACTTGTACTTTTTCCCCGACCTTGAAGAGATCGCAGGCCAGCGAGTCACCGATCTTCTTGCCCTCGACCGTCATGTCGCGGAATTCACGCTCGATTCGCGGAGCGGTGATGCTGAGCGACTTGTAGTGCCCTTTCATCGGCATGGGCACGAGCTTGTCGCGCTTTTGGCCGAATCCGAGACAGAGCGCATTATAGCCGTGCTTGTCTTCGGTGCGGATATTTGTGATCTGGTTAGGCCCAAGTTCAATGACGGTCACCGGAATAACGGTACCTTTTTCATCGAACACCCGGGTCATCCCGACTTTCTTCCCAATCAGCCCTGTCATGTCTTGATCTCGATGTCTACGCCGGCGGGCAACTCGATGCGGATGAGGGCGTCGATTGTGCGCGGCGAGGAGTTATGAATGTCAATCAGACGCTTATGGATTCGCGTCTCGAACTGTTCACGTGACTTCTTATCGGAATGCGGCGAGCGGTTTACCGTGTAGACCGTGCGTCGCGTCGGCAGCGGAATCGGACCGGAAATGACCGCGCCCGTTTGCTTTGCCGTCTGAATGATTTTTTCCGTCGACTTGTCGATCAGATTGTGATCGTAACTCTTAAGCCTGATCCGGATTGAGGATTGTTGTGCCATGCGAAGAGGTGGGGTTTTGTGCGGGTCGGCGGTTGACTTAGCGCTTTTCGAGGATCTTCTCGGAAATGGATTTGGGCACTTCCATGAAGTGGTCGAACTGCATAGTGAAGATAGCGCGTCCCTGCGTCAGCGAACGCAGACTGGTCGCGTAGCCGAACATTTCCGAAAGGGGAACCATCGCATTGACGACCTGCCCGTCGGCACGCGGATGCATTTCCTGAATGCGGCCGCGGCGGGAATTCAAATCGCCCACGACATTGCCAAGATACGAATCCGGCGTGACGACCTCGACCTTCATAATCGGTTCCATGAGCGCGGGGTTCGCCTTCGTCACCGCCTCACGCAGGGCCATTCCGCCGCAAATCTTGAACGCCATTTCGTTCGAGTCAACCTCGTGGTACGAACCGTCCACAAGTTCGATTTTCACGTCCATGATCGGAAAGCCTGCCAAAGGTCCGTTGGCCATGGCGTCTTCCATACCCTTATGAACAGCCGGGATGTATTCCTTCGGAATCGCACCGCCGACAATCTTATTCTCAAAGACCAACCCGCTGCCCGGCGCACCCGGAGACGCATTAATCACAACGTGCGCATATTGACCGCGCCCACCGCTCTGCTTGGCAAATTTGTGATTGACCGAAGCAGCTTGGCGGATACATTCTTTGTAGGACACTTGCGGAGCACCCACGACCGCCTCAACCTTGAACTCGCGCATCAGACGATCCACGAGAATCTCAAGGTGCAATTCGCCCATTCCGGCGATGACTGTCTGACCGGTTTCCTCGTTGAATTTCACGTGGAAAGTCGGGTCTTCTTCGGCCAGGCGGGCGAGAGATTCTGAAATCTTATCCTGATCCGCACGAGTCTTCGGCTCAATGGCGATTTCGATAACAGGCGTCGGGAAGTCCATTTTCTCAAGCAGAATCGGCGACTTCGGGTCACACAGCGTGTCCCCAGTGCGCACGTCCTTCAATCCGACGACGGCGCAAATATCACCCGCCTCGACTGCCGACATTTCTTCACGCTTATCGGCGAACATGCGGACGATGCGGGAGATTCGCTCGCGCTTATCGCGCGTGGAATTGTAAATCGCGGAACCTGCATCCAGTTTGCCCGAATAGACGCGAACGTAGGTCAGACGGCCGACATAAGGATCCGTCAAAATCTTGAACGCCAGCGCGGCGAAGGGCTGTTCCACGTCGGGATGTCGGAGCAATTCCTCTTCCGTATTGGGATTCAATCCGGACACCTCGCCCACATCCAGTGGGGACGGCAGCAGTTCGACGATTGCATCCAACAGACGCTGGACGCCTTTGTTCTTGAACGACGCGCCGCACAGAACGGGAAAACACTTCAGTGCGATGGTCGCCTTGCGCAGTGCGGCCATAACTTCGTCTTTCAGCAGCGGCTCGCCGGCAAGGAACTTCTCAAGCAGGTTGTCGTCAAATTCAGCGACTGACTCGAGCAGCTTTTCCCGCCAGTGACTGGCAATATCAAACATATCCTTCGGGACATCAAATTCCTCGAAGTGCATGCCATGCGAATCTTCGACCCAGACGATGGACTTGAACGAAATCAAGTCAATCACGCCCTGGAACATATCGGCGGATCCGATGGGGATTGTAATCGGCACCGGATTCGCATGCAGCTGCGTGCGAATCATGTCAACGGCACGGAAGAAATCCGCTCCGGCGCGATCCATCTTATTGACGAAGCAGATACGCGGAACTTTGTAGCGATTGGCCTGACGCCAAACCGTTTCCGACTGCGGTTCCACACCGCCTACGGCACAGAACAAAGCCACTGCACCATCCAGCACGCGCAGGCTGCGCTCGACCTCGACGGTGAAATCCACATGACCGGGAGTATCGATAATGTTAATCCGGTGATTCTGCCATTCGCAAGTGGTCGAAGCGGACGTGATCGTAATCCCGCGCTCCTTTTCCTGCTCCATCCAGTCCATCGTCGCGCCGCCCTCATGCACTTCGCCCATGCGGTGCAGACGGCCCGTATAAAACAGAATGCGCTCCGTCGTAGTCGTTTTGCCGGCGTCGATATGGGCCATAATGCCGATATTGCGCGTACGGTTCAACAGGTCTACGGACGGGTTGACCTTCTCTTTTTGTGCGGTTTTCGGAGCGTTGGACACGATTAAATCACCGTTAACAGAACTTGTTCACAGATTGCAGTATTACCAACGGAAATGCGCAAAGGCCTTGTTGGCCTCGGCCATCTTGTGCGTTTCATCACGCTTCTTCACAGCGCTGCCTTCGCCTTTTGCTGCGGCGATCATCTCGCCGGCAAGCTTTTCGGCCATCGTCTTCTCACCGCGCGCCTTTGAGTAGGAAATCAGCCAGCGGATGGCCAACGCCTGGCGACGGGAAGGGTTCACCTCTACAGGAACCTGATAAGTGGCACCACCGACACGGCGGCTCTTGACCTCGACAATCGGCGCCACGTTCTTCATGGCTTTGGTGAAGACTTCCAGCGGATCGGACTTGGCCTTCTTTTCGATGAGGTCAAAGGCACCGTAGAACATTCGTTCTGCAACGGAGCGCTTACCACGGCGCAGCAGGCCGTTGATGAAGGAAGCCACCTGAATCGAACCGAACTTGGGATCGGCGGGGACTTCACGTTTTACAATTCGTTTACGACGAGGCATAACTTAAGACTACTTCTTGCCCTTGGTTTGAACGGCGGCTTTCTTCTTCGTGCCGTACTTCGAGCGGCCTTGCTTGCGGCCATCCACTCCGGCGGTATCCAGAATTCCGCGAATAATATGGTAACGCACGCCCGGCAAGTCCTTGACACGACCACCGCGAATCATGACCAGCGAATGTTCCTGAAGGTTGTGGCCTTCTCCGGGAATATAGGCCGTCACGACGACGCCGTTCGTCAGCTTGACACGGGCGACTTTGCGCAGCGCAGAGTTCGGCTTCTTGGGGGTTGTCGTGTAAACACGCGTACATACCCCGCGCCGCTGCGGGCAGTTCATCAGAGCCGGTGCGGAAGACTTGTATTGCGCAGCTTCCCGGCCTGAACGGATAAGTTGTTGAATCGTGGGCAAGGTTCTAAGAAATTTTGTGGCGTAGATTAGCTAATTTAAGGATCGAGCTTGGGATTGTCAAGTGAGCCGAAAAGCGAGCTTGGGCGATTTTGAGGCCGCCCAAGCCCAAAGTTGCTTACTAAGAATATGTTAAACAAACACTTGGAACTATTCGGGAGAAACAGGCGGATTTGCGCTATTTTGGGCAATTTCGCCAATGTCCTCCTCAATTGCGGCAGAACCGTGCTCCAAAGACTGCATCAACTCAGACATCTCAATCCGGAAGTCCCGCGCCAATTCTTCTTCTTCCGAAGCGGGCCGCACGATTTCCAACTTGTTGTATCGGCTGAGTCCGGTTCCCGCCGGAATCAGGTGGCCAAGAATCACGTTTTCCTTGAGTCCCGACAGGTAGTCGACCTTGTTGCTGATCGCGGCATCTGTCAAAACACTCGTGGTCTGCTGGAAGCTGGCGGCCGAAATGAAACTGTCCGTCGAGAGACTGGCCTGAGTGATTCCAAGCAGAACCGGAGAGTAGGTCGCCGGACGCGCGGGACGGGTCTTTGCGGGATCCTTGCCGTCACTCTTCAACGCACGGTTCTGACGATTGACTTCTGTCCTGTCCAGGATCTGGCCGATCCTGAAACCGGAGTCACCCGGTTCCTCGACCACCACCCTGTTGACGAGCTGCTCGTTTTCACGGGTGAACTTGATGCGGTCCACGTGGTCGCCTTCAAGGTAGCGAGTGTCACCCGGATCGTCTATCCGCACTTTCTGAAGCATCTGCCGGACAATCACCTCGATGTGCTTGTCATTGATGGCCACGCCCTGCGAGCGATAGACTTCCTGAATCTCCTTCGCGAGATACTCCTGAACACGGTTCGGACCCTGAATAGCCAAAATGTCCTGAGGAGCAACTGAACCTTCGGTGATCTTTTCACCGGCGGACACTCGGTCATGGTCGTGGACGAGAATATGCTTTCCGTAAGGTACTGCGTAGTTCTTCGACATGGACCCGTCTTCCGACGTAACTGTCACGATGCGTACACCACGCTTCATGCCGCCGAAACGGACAATCCCGTCGATTTCGGTGACGATAGCAGGATCTTTGGGTTTCCGTGCTTCAAACAACTCGGTGACGCGCGGCAGACCGCCGGTAATGTCGCGAATGGCTTGAGACTTACGCGTCATCTTGGCAAGCGGGTCGCCGATCTTAACTTCGGCTCCGTCTTCCGCCAACAACTGAGCGCCAATCGGGAGCACATGATTAGCCAAGCGGCTTCCGTCCGCGTCAATGATCACAATGTGCGGATTCAGCTTGCGGTCACGCGATTCCATGATGACCTTCTGCTTCATACCAGTCTGCTCATCCACGACATCATGGATCGTGCTGTCCTGACGGATATCGATGAAGTGCACCTTGCCGGACTTCGACGCAAGGATCGAATCTGCATACGGGTCCCACTCGAACAAGAGGTGGCCGTTCTTGACGACTTCACCTTCTTCGACATACACATGCGCGCCGTAGGGCAGCTTGTAACGCGCGACGGTGCGGTTGTTATCATCAAGCAGCTTGATGATGCCCGAGCGGCGAATGGAGATACGCGTCCCGTCTTCCCTGACAATGAAGTCGACGTTCTCGAAGAGCGCGCGACCTGATTTCTTCGCTTCACGCTTGGATTCAGAGACGTCACGCGATGCGGCACCGCCGATGTGGAAGGTACGCAAGGTTAGCTGCGTGCCCGGTTCTCCGACGGACTGCGCCGCCATGACGCCGACTGCCTCGCCGATGTCGACCATTCGGCCGGTGGCGAGATGCACGCCATAACAGCGCGCGCAGACACCCCGCACGCTTTCGCAGGTCAAGACCGAACGAATCCGAAGTTTCGTGACGCCTGCCTTGGCCAGCATACTTGCTTCGGCTTCACGGACGAGCGTGTTGGCGTCCAGAATTTTCTCATTCGTGACGGGATCGAACACATCGTCAGCCAACACGCGCCCCATCACGCGCTCATGCAGCTGTTCGGTGACTTCTTCGCCTTCCTGCACCTCTTCCAGCGTGATTCCGCGCAGCGTCTGACAATCGAACTCGCGGATAATGACATCCTGAGCCACGTCAACCAAGCGACGCGTGAGGTAACCGGCGTCGGCGGTCTTGAGCGCCGTATCGGCCAAGCCCTTACGCGCACCGTGCGTCGAAATGAAGTACTCGAGAACGGTCAAGCCTTCCTTGAAGTTGGCCGTGATCGGGCTTTCAATGATTTCGCCCTTTTGCCCAGTCAGCGACTTCTGCGGCTTGGCCATCAGACCGCGCATTCCGGCGAGCTGTCGAATCTGTTCCTTGGAACCACGAGCACCCGAGTCCGCCATCATGAACACCGAGTTAAAGCCATCCTTCGAGTCGCGGAGTTTGGCAAACATCACTTCGGCGATATCGGTACTCGTGTGTGTCCAGATGTCGATGATCTTGTTGTAGCGCTCACCGTCCGAAATGATACCATCGGAGTATTGCGTCTGAACTTCATCCACTTTCTTGTAGGCGGCTTGCACCAGTCGATCCTTTTCCGGTGGGATCTCGATGTCCGCGAGTCCGATGGAGATTCCCGAACCGGTAGCGATCTCGAATCCGAGCTTCTTTAGATTGTCAAGAAATACCGATGTCGGGGCGATTCCGACCGTTTGCACACAATAGAAAATGATCTCTTCAATGCGCTTCTTCGCAAGCATCTCGTTAAAGTAACGCTTGCCGCGAACATCCTCAGGCAGAATCTGATTGAAGATCACTCTTCCCACAGTCGTTTCAATCAGCTTGTCACCAACTCGCACGTGAATCACAGTATGCAAGCCAATCCGGCCGTCATTGTACGCGAGGATCACTTCACCGGCGTCAGCGAAAACCTTACCCTGGAACGGCTCACCGAGCTTGCGCTTCGTCAGATAGTACAGTCCGAGCACCATGTCCTGGTGGGGAACCGTGATCGGGCGGCCGTTGGCGGGGTGCAAGATGTTGTTGCTCGCGAGCATCAGCAGGCGTGCTTCAACTTGCGCCTCAAACGAGAGCGGTACATGCACGGCCATCTGGTCACCGTCGAAGTCGGCGTTGAACGCCTGACAGACAAGCGGATGCAGTCGAATCGCCTTGCCTTCAATCAACAGCGGCTGAAACGCCTGAATGCCGAGACGGTGCAGCGTCGGCGCACGGTTCAGGAGAACCGGATGATCCTGAATGATCTCTTCGAGGATCGCCCAAACTTCGTCCGTCTTCCTCTCGACGAGCCGCTTGGCGGACTTCACCGTTTTCGAGTATTGATACTCGATCAGTTTACGAATGATGAACGGCTTGAACAGCTCGACTGCCATTTCCTTTGGCAGACCGCACTCGTGCAGGCGCAATTCGGGGCCGACGACGATGACGGAGCGGCCCGAATAGTCCACGCGCTTACCCAGCAGATTCTGACGGAACCGGCCTTGCTTGCCCTTCAAGTTGTCGGACAGGCTCTTCAAGGGACGATTGCCGTCCGACCGCACGGCGACAGATTTGCGGCCGTTGTCAAACAGCGAGTCAACTGCTTCCTGCAGCATGCGCTTTTCGTTTCGCAAAATGACTTCAGGTGCGCGAATCTCAATCAAGCGTTTCAGTCGATTATTTCGGATGATCACGCGGCGGTAGAGATCATTCAGGTCGGACGTCGCAAAGCGGCCTCCTTCCAATGGCACCAGCGGACGGAGATCCGGAGGGACAACGGGGACGACTGACATGACCATCCAGTCCGGCTGGTTCAGCTTGTCACCCTCGTAGCGCTTGAACGACTCAATCACGCGCAATTTCTTGATCGCGTCCGCCTTGCGCTGAGCGCTTGTTTCCACCTTGATCTGAGCGCGCAATTCGTCGGACAGAGAGTCGACATCCTCGCTTGCCAGCAAGTCGCGGATAGCGTCACCGCCCATCTTTGCTACAAAACGTTCCTCCGGCGGCAGGGCATCCTGTGGACCTAGTTGCTGCAGGACTTCAAGGTATTCGTTTTCAGAAAGCAAGTCCTTGCGCCGCAAGTCGGCTCTACCAGGTTGAATCACAGCGTACGACTCGTAGTAGATAACCTGTTCGAGTTCACGCGTGCTCATGTTCAGCACATAGCTGATTTTCGAGGGCAGGCTGCGGAAGTACCAGATGTGCACGACGGGCACGGCCAGCGCGATGTGTCCCATCCGTTTGCGGCGCACGTCTTTCTTCGTCACTTCCACACCGCAGCGATCGCAGACAATCCCTTTGTAGCGGATGCCGCGATACTTGCCGCAATGGCACTCCCAGTCCTTGACGGGGCCAAAGATTTTCTCGCAGAACAAGCCGTCTTTTTCTGGCTTATAGCTGCGGTAGTTGATGGTTTCAGGCTTGGTTACCTCGCCATGCGACCACGACAGAATCGTGTCGGGTGACGCGAGGCTGACGGCAATTTCGGAGTATCTGCGGGGTTCGTGCTCGGTTGCAGCAGCGAAATGCAGCATGCGTTGCTCCTTATTCCTGTGAAGGCCGCGATGCGGCCGAAAGCTTACCTAATTTCAAAACGGGATACGTGAGAGTCCGGGAGACTACTCGCGCAATTCCACGTCAATACCCAAGCCACGCAGCTCGTTGACGAGCACGTGGAAGGATTCAGGAATGCCGGGTGCAGGCAGATTATCACCCTTGACGATGGCTTCGTAAGTGCGCGCGCGGCCGTTTACGTCGTCTGACTTGATCGTCAGAATCTCCTGGAGGATATAGGACGCGCCGTAGGCCTCAAGCGCCCAGACTTCCATTTCTCCGAATCGCTGACCACCGAATTGCGCCTTACCACCCAGCGGCTGCTGTGTAATCAAACTATACGGTCCGATCGATCTCGCGTGAATCTTGTCGTCCACCAAGTGGGAGAGTTTCAAGACGTACATGAAACCGACGGCAGTCTCTTCCTTGAAGCGTTCACCGGTTCGGCCGTCAAATAAATAGCTTTTGCCACTGTGCGGAAGTCCTGCGCGATCGAGCCACTCTTCGACATCTGCGGTTTTGGCACCGTCGAACACGGGAGTTGCGAAGTGCACACCGAGTCGATGAGCCGCCCAGCCGAGCGTCGTTTCAAAAAGCTGGCCGATATTCATACGCGACGGCACCGACAGCGGATTCAAGATGATATCGACAGGCGTTCCGTCAGCCAGAAACGGCATATCTTCGACAGGCACAACTTTCCCGACAACGCCTTTGTTACCATGGCGACCGGCCATCTTGTCGCCTACCGACAGTTTTCTGCGCTGCGCCACGTAGACACGGACAAGCTGCACAATCCCCGGCGGCAGTTCGTCACCGACTTCGATCCTGTACTTCTCGTTTTTCAGTTCGGTCTCATGCTCGAAAAGGCGCTCACGGAATTTGTCAAACGCCTGAGCGACCATTTCGTTGAGACCTTCGTTCGTGGTCCATTGGAAGCCAGTCTCGAGCGCGTCGAAGTTCAATTGCTGCAGGAGCGACTCGCTGAACGCCGAACCCTCGGAGACCATCACTTCGGTTTCATCGCGATTTCGGATTTCCCGTGCCTTATGCCCCCGCAGGATCGCGTAGAGTTCTTCGGAAAGCTGGCGGCGCAAACGCTGACGCTCGCGGTCGTACTTCGCTTCGAGATCCTCGATCAGCTTTTTGTCTTCCTTGCGGGTTTTCGCGTCCTTCTTCTTTCGGCTGAAGAGCTTCGTATTGATCACGATGCCATTCATTCCGGTGTGTGCCTTCAAGCTCGCGTCCTTAACATCGCCTGCCTTGTCGCCGAAGATAGCTTTCAGGAGCTTGTCTTCGGGAGTCAAGTCGGTTTCGCCCTTAGGCGTAACTTTCCCTACCAGAATGTCACCCGGCCTCACGATGGCGCCAATGCGGATGATGCCCATTTCATCGAGATTCTTGACCGCGTCTTCCGACACGTTTGGAATTTCGCGAGTCAGCTCTTCCTCACCTCGCTTCGTTTCACGAACTTGGAGTTCCAGCTCTTCGATATTGATGGACGTGTAGATGTCGTCAAACACGATTCGCTCGGAGACGATGATGGAGTCTTCAAAGTTATATCCGTGCCAGGGCATGAAGGCCACCAGAGCATTCCGTCCCAAGGCAAGCTCGCCGCGATCGGTGGCACAACCATCCGCCAACACATGGCCGGCTTTCACTTCGTCGCCCTCTGTGACGGAGGGTTTTTGATTCAGGCAGGTGTCCTGATTGGTTCGGACGAATTTCTTGAGTTTGAACGTGATAGATTCCGGCTGCGGACCTTCCTCGCCATTTTCGTCCACGGTCGGTTGCGGGCGAAAGATAATCTTGTCGCTATCCACATACTCAACGATACCGTCAGAAGGCGCGACAATCATCGTGCGCGAGTCAATCGCGGCCTTGCGCTCCATTCCCGTCCCCACATAAGGAGCCTCGGGCCGCAGGAGCGGCACCGCCTGACGCTGCATGTTTGATCCCATGAGCGCGCGATTCGCGTCGTCATGCTCAAGAAACGGAATCAAGGCCGCTGCGACGGAAACGATCTGTGCAGGAGCAACGTCCATATACTCGATATGGTCGGGCTGAGCGACCGGGAAGTCGGCACGGTTACGGCACTTCGCGCGGTCAGTCAGGAATTCGCCTTTCTGATTGATCGGCGTATTCGCTTGAGCTATCGTTACACGGTCTTCTTCATCCGCAGACAGATACTTGATCGTCTTGGTGACTTTGCCGCCCTTTACGATACGATAGGGAGTTTCAACAAATCCCATGTCGTTAATGCGCGCGTACGTGCAAAGCGAGGAAATCAGACCGATGTTCGGACCTTCCGGCGTCTCAATCGGACAGAGTCGGCCATAGTGAGTGTAGTGCACGTCTCGCACTTCGAAGCCTGCGCGTTCGCGCGTCAACCCACCGGGACCCAGTGCGGACAGACGGCGCTTGTGTGTCAGCTCGGTCAGCGGGTTCACCATGTCGAGGAACTGCGAGAGCTGATTGGTACCGAAGAAGCTGTTGATGACCGAGGAAATCGTCCGCACGTTGATCAAATCCTGAGGCGTCAGCGCGTTCGAGTCTCGGAGATTCATCCGCTCCTTGATTGTCCGTGCCATTCGCGAAAGGGCCACACTGAATTGGTTGGCCAGCTGCTCACCTACTGTGCGCACCCGGCGATTGCCGAGGTGATCGATATCATCAGAGGCCGCGCGGCCCGTGCGAAGCTTGAGCACGTGTTTCATGATAGCCACGATATCATCAGGCGTCAGCACCGTAATTTCGGCCGGAACGTTCAGCTCGAGTTTGCTGTTCAGTCGGTAACGCCCAACGGCACCCAAGTCATAGCGCTTCTCATCGAAAAGCAGTCGATCGAGGAATTTGCGTGCCGTATCGATGTCGGGCGCATCACCGCTGCGCAGTTCGCGATAGATCACTTCGAGCGCGTGGTCCGGCGACGTCGACTTGTCCTTGTTGACCGTGTTAATCAGAATGTCATAAGAGACATCTTTCTTCTTGGCCTTCGAGAGATCGATCGACTGCACTCCCGCTTCGAAGAGTTTACCGATCAATTCGTCCGTGAGTTCTGCGCCCGCCGTTGCCACGACTTCACCCGTCGAAGAGTTCACGGCGTCAGAGACCAGCCGGCGACCGACTTCCTTGTTCAGTTCCTTGCGATTGGTCGGCACCGTTTCCACGAAGCCGAACAAATCGAGGATGTCGCGGTTATTCTGATAGCCCATAGCCCGAAGCAGGGTTGTCGCAGGGAATTTCTTCCGTCGATCGACATAGACGTTGAGGACGTCGTTGATGTCCGTGGAAATCTCGATCCACGACCCGCGAAACGGAATAATACGCGCCGAATAGATCTTCTTCCCGTTCGGGTGAGTATCTTCACCGAAGAAAACACCGGGGCTGCGATGCAGCTGCGAAACGATGACGCGCTCAGCACCATTGATGATAAACGTGCCCGATGTCGTCATCAAGGGCAAATTGCCCAAGTAGACTTCGCTTTCAATCGTTTGATCGAAGCTTCCGACGTCGCTGGTTTCGTCGCGTGAGGACAAACGAAGCTTAGCCTTCAGCGCGGCCTGAA
>JAANMV010000162.1_pt1 | contig 80367 bp, 59 predicted proteins | sample 7279661 | NCBI WGS metagenome assembly JAANMV01 (sample SAMN14094540, study PRJNA606508) | bioreactor metagenome | isolation source: A lab-scale SPAN reactor treating ammonium-rich wastewater day 121 | place: Ireland: Galway | collected 2017-05-16 | reverse complement strand
CTCGATCCAGTCGAGCGAGCGGACGAGACGCAGCTTGAGCAGGCTGCCGTCTTCCTTGACCAGTTCCAACCGCAGCGCGCGGTGCGTCTCGGGCGTCGGCTCGGGCACGTCGCGGTCGGTGTCTGGCGGCAGCGGGTTGTAGCCCGACAGCCGATCGTGCAGCGCGACGCTTTCAATCGCCTGCTGTTCGTACCGCGTTTGCCGCGAGGCGCTTTCGTGGGCCGCGTAGTACCACTGCGCCCCGGCGAAGTAGGCAAGGCCGAACAGCAGGCAAAGCGGCAGCCAGAACCGGCCGAGGAGGGAACCGCGGGCGGCATTAGGCGTGGTCGTTATTTGACGCCGCTGGCGATGGCCGGCCGTACTCCGCTGCGGCACCCCCACCCCGGCCTTCGCCCGTGAAGGGGGAGGGAGTAAAGGCGTTGACACCGCGCTGGAATGAGTCGCATTGCGAGTCGTTCCGCCCGGTTCGGGTTTGTCCATCCGCATGGTCGCGGGTGACCAGGGCACATGGGCTGCGCCCTGCGGCCCGTCGACGTCGCCAGGCTTTAACGGGAAGGGGGCGTTGACGAGGAATTCGTTGCTGCCGGGCTGGTGGGCCAACGCCTGCAGCATTTCGCGGTCCCGCGCGGTGAGGCCGTGCCAATCGAGCGGCTCGCCGGGCATGTCGGGCTCCGATGCGTCGCGTGGTTCGCCGCCGGCGTAGAACTGGGCCAGGGCTTCGTCGAGATCGGCTGGCGAAAGCTGTTCGAGCCAGCGTTTGCGCCGTTGCCGGTGGACTTCCGCCCCCACGATACCAACGCCCGCGGCAATTGCCAGCACCCAGCCTTCGTGAAGCGGCGCCTGGGCGACGGCAAGTTGCCAGTGTCCCGGGGCGGCGAAACGGCCGTGACGGCAGGCATGGCGTACGAAGGCGGCACTGCGCGCGGGCAATGTCTCTGACCGGCCAGGCTCGCGGCTGCCGACACGATGGAAATGTTGTTCGTGCCAAGCGGCCGCGAGCGTTGCGCGCGGCAGGGGGACCGCTCCGCGCTATTTCTTTTGCAGCGCGGCCACGAGTTGCTGTTTGTTCATTTTGCTGCGGCCTGCGATGTTTCTGGCTTTGGCCAGATTGTAGAGCTCGTCCTTGGAGCGGTCGGCGAGGCGCGTGCGCGGATTGCCGGTCCCTTGGGAGGTCTGGTTGGGCGTGCGGCCTTCCTGGCGGCGCTGCTTGTTTACCGTGCGGGCGGCGATTTCCTTGGCCCTGATCTCCGATGCGCCGCGTTTCCGCGAGCTTTCCTTGATGTGCTCGTACTGGCGCTCGTCCTTACGATTCCATGCGGGTGGCATGATGATTCTCCTGGTTCAACAGAATGAAAAGTGTCATGAAGGTGTGAGAACGACTTTGATGCATTCGTTTTTCTGATTGTTGAAAATGTGATAGGCCGCGGCGGCCTCGGTGATGGGCACGCGGTGCGTGATGACGTACGAGGGATCGAAACCCGGCTGGCCGTTGCCAGCGATTCGTTCCAGCAAGGGCTGCAGGTAGCGGTGCACGTGGGTCTGGCCCATGGCGATCTTCAATCCCTTGGCAAACGCCGCGCCGAAGGGCACCTTGTCGAGCAATCCGCCATATACGCCGGGAACGGAAACCACGCCCCCCTTGCGGCAGCAGTAAATCGCCTGGCGGAGGGCATGCAAGCGATCGGTGGCCAGGTACATGGCATGCTTGACGCGGTCGTACACGGCGTCGATCGAACTTCCGTGCGATTCCAGCCCGACCGCGTCGATGCAGGCATCGGGTCCCAAACCGCCGGTGAGTTCGTGCAGCCGGGCAGAGACGTCTTCTTCGTCGAAGTTGACGATTTCGGCCTGGGCGTGCTCGCGGGCCATGTGCAGGCGTTGCGGCACGTGATCGATGGCGATGACCCGCTCTGCCCCCAGCCACCGTGCGCTTTGCAGGGCGAATTGGCCGACCGGCCCGCAGCCCCAAACGGCCACGGTGTCGCCCGGCTGGATGTCGCAATTTTCGGCGGCCATGTAACCGGTGGGCAGAATATCGGAGAGGAACAGCACTTGTTCGTCGCCGAGGGTGTCGGGCACCTTGAAGGGGCCGATGTCGGCGAAGGGCACCCGCACATACTCGGCTTGCCCGCCCGCGTACCCGCCAAACAGGTGCGAATAGCCGAACAAGCCCGACCCCGAGTAACCGTACAGTTTGTCGGCCGCGGCGGCGTTGGGATTGGAGTTATCGCACAGCGACCACAACTTGCGTTGGCAGAAAAAGCAGTTGCCGCAGGCAATGGTGAAGGGGACGACCACGCGATCGCCGGGCTTGAGGTTTTGCACGGCGGAACCAACCTCGACCACTTCGCCCATGAATTCATGCCCCAGGATGTCTCCCTTCTTCATGCTGGGAATGACGCCGTTGTAGAGGTGCAAGTCGGAACCACAAATGGCGGTGAGCGTCACGCGGACGATGGCGTCGCGGGGATTGATGATGGCCGGATCGGGCACGCTCTCCACGCGAATATTGTGGGCGGCATTCCAGCAGACGGCTTTCATGGTTGGTCCTCCGTGAGGGGTGAATGTTGGCTGAACGCGGCGGCTGGGAGGTGGGCGCGGCGGCTGCCCCGGTGGCCGGCGCTTACCCTGCGCGGCGCTTACTGCCGGCCCCGGGGTTGCCCGAGGGTGGTGGGAACTTCGCCCGCTTCGAGCCGGGCCTTCAGTCGATGCAGGTCCTCGGCGATTTCCTGTTCGACGCCGCTTCCCAACAGGGTGGCGATGGCTGCGCCGACTTTGCCCAGGGGCGGGTTGTACTTGAGGGCAACGTGCACGCCGACTCCCCGGCCTGGCCCTTGCGATTCAAAGCGCACGCTGCCGGCGGTTTCGACCTGGCTGCCGGGCAAGGATCGCCAGGCGATCAACTTGTTGGGCACTTCGTTGAAAATTTCGGCATCCCAGGAAACTTCGGCGCCGAGCGGGCCGTTTGCGATCCAGTGCGAGCGTTTGTCGTCCAGTGCTTGCACCGATTTGAGGTGCCGCATCACCTGGGGCAGGTTCTCGAGTTTTCGCCAGAATGCGAACAGTTCTTCGGCCGAGCGATTGATGGTGACGGATTTTTCGACCTTCAGACCGGTTTGAGCCGGAACGGCCATAGCGGCGTTGTGCTCGGCGGTGTTCACACCCAGGTACTGGTAGGCATGGCAATGGCCGGTCAGACCGCGATAGACGAGGCCGCCTCCGACTCCGGCCACGAGCAATCCGCCCAATCCTCCCCGCGAAGCGCCCATCAACGACAACACCGTGCCCCCGGCCAGCGACCACCACCGTTCGCGCTGGCTGATGTTTTGCGGGCGGGAGCAGGTGTCGCCCTGGGCGGCCGATTCTCGACTGCGGATCGATTGGATGTTGGACGAGGGCTGCCGCGAAATATAGGCCTGGCTCATAATCGTTTTCTCCTGATGCGAAGGGGGGAAATGCCTGAAGGTTCTTGTCATTCCACGGCAAAGTTGCCGTGATGCCGCCGCCCGGGGCAGGGAAACCCACCAGCGGGGCAAGTTGCATGCCCATTCGCCAGAGACCGCCCACGAGCGGCGGCAACAGCGGTCGAAAGGGAGCGGCTGGCGAGTAAACCGCGACAGATTGACGGGGCGGGGGTTGGCCCCCGAGCATGGCGGCAGGGAGCATGCAGAACGCCGGCGCGCGGCGTTGGCGGTGGAAGCGGCCTGGGCGAAGAGGTTCTCGCCCCGCTCGAAGCAGAAAGGTCACTTGCGGCTGGGCGTCTACCCCCGATCGCTACCGTACTTTTGCGGCGCGCTCCAGAGCGTTGTCGTCTCCGGCAACCAGCAGGGTGTCGGAATCCTTCAAGATGTAATCGGGGTCGGGCGAGGCGACGATCTTGTCGGTCAGCACATCGTGCAGGGCCACGATGGTGATGTCGTACTTCTGCCGCAGCTTGAGGTCACGAATGGATCGGCCGTACCAACTGCTGGGAACGCCCATTTCTTGAATGCTGAAACCCGTGCCAAGTCGCACGTAGTTGAGCAGTGCCGAACCGCTGATGCGCGCGGCCAGGGCGACGGCGGTATCGCGTTCGGGGAAGACAATATCAGTAACGCCAATCCGGTGCATGACGCGCGCATGATCGTTCGAAACGACTTTCACATAAATGTCTTTGACCTTCAAATCGTGCAGCGCCATGGTTGCCAGAATGCTCGACGAAATATCGTCGCCCGTGGAAACAATGGCGGCATCGGCCTCGCCGGCGCCGATTCGCTGCAGTGTTTCCACGTCGGTGGCATTACCCACCACGGCGTGCGACACCAGCGCGGCCAGACGATCCACCAGTTCCCCATCGAGGTCCACGGCAATCACGTCGTGTCCGCTGTCGGCGAGCGACTTGGCCACCGTAGCCCCGAAATTTCCCAATCCGACTATGACGAATCGCTTCATGATGATCTCCCAGGATTCCGCGGCAAGGCCACCTACCCTACCACCACATCTTCGTACGCCAGCCGAAACTGCCCACGACGAGAGAGGCGGACGATCAGGGCGGCTGCAATGGAGAGCGGGCCGGTACGCCCTGCGAACATCAAGATAATGACCAACCAGCGGGAGGGCGTCGGCAGTTCGGGCGTCATGCCCATCGACAATCCGACGGTGTTGAACGCGCTGGCGGTTTCAAACAACCGCGTCAAGAAAACTTCCTTGGTGCCCAACATATCGCCGATAAATGCCAACATCATCACGCCGACCACCACAATGCCGGTGGTGATGACGAACAATCCGGTGGCTCGCTGGATGGTCGATTCCGGGATTGAGCGATGCGCAAACGTGGCCGTGGGGCGGGCGCGCAGCCGCGACCAGGCGAGCAATCCCAGCAAGGCGAACGTGGTGGTCTTCATTCCGCCGGCAGTGGAGCCCGGCGAGCCTCCGATCATCATCAAAATGATGGTGAAAAAGTTCGTGCTGTCCGAGGCGGCCTGGTAGTCGATGGTGTTGAAACCCGCGGTGCGGGGCGTAACGCTCATGAAAAAGGAGTTGGCAAGCTTGTCCAGCACCGACATTTCGGCGAGGACGCCGCGCCATTCGGTCACGGCGAACACGCTCCAACCGATGGCAAGCAGCGCCGCGCTGGTCACCAGCACCAGCTTGCTGTGGACCGACATTCGTTTGACCGCTAACGCGCGGCGAACCAGCACTTGATAGACTTCTTCCATCGCGATGAAGCCCAGGCCGCCTCCCACGATGAGGAGCGAAATCACCAGGATGGTGCACGGCGAGTCTTGCCAGGCCATGAGCGAGGTGGCATTCGTGGAAAAGCCCGCGTTGCAAAACGCGCTGACGGAATGAAACAGCGCCGGCCACAGGGCTTCTTTCCAGCCGAGCCGCGGCGCCCACACGCCAAACAGCAGGATCGCTCCGGCCGCTTCGAAAAAGAACGTAAAGCGGACGATGTCCAAAATGAGATTGCGGGCAGGAATGTGCGGGATCATGTGGCGCGGGCCAACGGCCACCGATTCCGACCGCACCGAAGGACGGCCGCCCAGGGCGGTGATGATGACACTGGTCAGCACGAGCATGCCCAGGCCACCGAGTTGAATCAGAGCCAGCAGCACGGCCTGGCCGGCGGGCGTGAAATAGGTGCTGGTATCGACGACGATCAACCCGGTGACGCACACCGCGCTGGTTGCCGTAAATACCGCGTCGGTAAACCCCAGCGACTCTCCGCGATAGAGGCCCGGCAGCAACGTCAGTGCAAGCGTGCCCGCGACCACCAGCAGAAAAAAGGAACCGACAAAAAGCTCCGCGGATGACAGCCGTCGATTCCTCAGTTTGGACGGGAATCGCGGCGCCTTGCGCACGCGGGCCGAGTCCAAACGTCGAGCGGTTCCTGGGGAGCCTTTACGCACGACTTGCTGGTCCTTCGACTCGGTACACTGCTTGAAAGAAGGAGGATAGGCGATGCGGTACGATCACCAGGTTGGGAGTATTAGACCAAATGCTTTCGCAGCGTCGATCCCCCGATCATAATCCTCCGGGCGAAGAGAATGGGAGCATTCGGCCGCGATCGGCGATTCGCGGAGTGTTGACGGGGCCACCCGGTTCGCGGGAATGGCGCTCAGAATCCGTACTGAATTTGGCGAATCGGCAACGCGTCGGAAATCGCGTTTTTTTCACGTGATGCAGAAACTCGGAGGCGCACTCCCACCTTTCCCTTTTGTTGGCGGTTTGGCAGATCGACTCCATCAACGGAGGAAAACATGAGCGGGAACGAAGAACATGCGCCCAAGACGCCAGCGGGCGTTGCCGCGTCGGCCGAAGACTACGATGCCTGGCGGCGGGCGCTCTTGGCGTCGCTGCGCGATTGCGGCGTGCAGCGTGCCCCGCGGCATCCGGTGATTCGTTACACGATATTCTTCATCGTGGCGCTCGCCATTGTGATTGGCCTCCGCCTGCTGGAAAAAGTACTCGCCGAGGCCATGCAAACCGCGGACGTACCGGGCAGGATTTTGGTGGCGGGCATCTACGTGGTGATTGCCGGCGCGGTCTTTTCGCGAATTTACAATTGGTTTCTCCGCCAGGCCTGGCAGTCGTCGGCGCGAAGTGCCGAGGACGAGTTGGCCGAGTTCGGTGCGCGGCGGCCCATACTCTACCTGAGGTCGTTCCAACTCGATGCCAGCATTGGCCGGCGCTCTTGGGTCGAGCGTTATTTGGGCACGCGCCCCTTGGCCAACGCCGAGCAGCGGATGACCCGCGCGATGAAGAAAATGGGACCCGTGATTGCGATTGGCCGCCCGGAGGAAAGACTGCCGGCCCTGGGTGCGGCACGATTCTATGTTTCGCACGACCGCTGGCAGGAGAAAGTTGCCGATGTGGTCAACGTGGCGCAACTGGTGGTTTGGGCCACGGGCAGCACGGAAGGGCTGCAGTGGGAGCTTGAGCACATCCTCAGTACATTGCCGCCGAAAAGGTTGGCCGTTTTTGCCCACCCGCACGTGATGAAACTCTCGCCTGCCAAACGCGAGGCCGAGTGGCGGCGTTTTGTGGAAACGCTGGGGGGAGCTTTTCCCAAACCTCTTCCGCCAACGCTGGGAGACGCGCGATTTTTTCTGTTTGACGACCAGTGGAATCCCATCCCCGTCGCGCCCGCCCTGTCCGATGCATTTTCGGCTCCGATCACCTCGGCCGCGCGCCGCCTGGTGAGGTTGAAACGCCGCGACGGCGGCTCGTCGTCGGAGGCCGCCCACCCGATCGAACCCGTTTCTACCCAGGAATTGGGCAGCATCATCGGCGCGCGGGGTCCGGCGATCCGCTGGCACTTGGCAGCCGCGTTCTTTCTGGCACTGCTGTTGGCATCGGCCGTGTCGAACATGGCGTTGAACGCGGGGTTTCTCCAGCATCTCCGCAGTTTGGAAGAGGGCCTGATCGCCGCGATCGGACGAAGTTTCGCCAGCGGATGCATGTGGTCGCTGCTGAGCGTTGGCGCGGCGGTGGCAGCACTGCGCTCTATTCGGAACAACTGGCTGGCGGCTGTCGCCGGCGCGGCGGGTTTCGCCTTGGCGTGGATGCTGTGGCAGAATCCCCTAGCCCTATTCAGCATCGATTGGCTAACCCGGAATTATTGGTCGATGTTCGTGGTTCCGATGGTTTACCAGTTCTTGCTGATGGCCGCCCTGGCGGTGAGTGTTCGCCGGATTTCTCCCCTCGTGTTGGCATTTGCGGTCGGTGGCGCGGTGGTCTTCGTGGGGGACGGCGTTTTGCGGAGCTGGTTTGCCACGCGTGCTGGCGAAACCGAGCTGTATCGGGAGTGGAACTTGGATTGGATGGTATTTGCCAGGGCTGGCGCCAAGGCGGCCGTGTTTGCCCTGGCGTACGCCCTGATTTTGCGATTCACTCCGCTCGCCAAGCGAACCTGAACAGCGCGCCGCCACGATTTGAATGCCAAACGCTACTGGGTGTACGGCATCAAGATTTCGTCGGGCTGGGGGCCGACGACCGAGGCGAACTTGCCGTCGGCGATGGCTTCGCCCAACCGGGTGACCTGGCGAAATTCGCGGTCGCTGGGCCGGCGGCATTCCAACTGGCGCTGCAGGTCGCCGCACAGCACCGCCGCGGCTTCGTGCACCAGTTCGTCGGACTGCCGCGCGGCGTACAAGGCCGTGGCCAGCATCACCACCGCGTTTTGCACGCGCGTGGAAATCTCGGACATGCGGCATTGGCGGTCGGCCAGCTTCAGTTGGTGTTTGCGCATGGCTCCGCTGATCTCCGAGGGCGAACGCTGCAGCCAGCGCGCCGCGTATTGCGCATACTCTTGCAGCGCGGACGGCATGCGCGGCAAGGAAGGCTTGCCCTTGGGGAGCGACTGTTTGAACATCCACTTGGCGTACTGCCACATCGGGCCTCGCAGCTTCCACAGGTGGGCGGGGTTGGCTAGGTTGGGCTGCCGGATGCCGGCGGCTTGCAGCGTTTCGCCGATTGGTTTGAAGTAGGTCATGCCGTGCTGCTTGACCAGCGATTTGAAGAACGCCATGCCGAGCATTTCGCCTTCGCCTTCGTAAATGCAGGGGGCCAGGTATTCGTGCACGTTGTCGCCAAACAGGTGGCCGCGCAAGAACGAACGCCCGCCGTGGGTTTTCATGAAGTACTCGATGGCGCATTCCTTCTGCGCTTCGCTGCCAAAAATCTTGGCAATCACGCATTCCATCTCGCCGCGATAACCTTGATCGAGCAGGCTGCTGCACCAGTCGACCAGGGCGTCGCAGGCCACGATCAAGCCGGCGGTGCGGCCCAGGCGGCGCTGCACCAACTCGCGGGTGGCAATGGCCGCCCCGTAGGTATGGCGAAACCTGGCCCAAGGCAGCATGCTGGCCAACATCAACCGCATGGTGCCAGCCGCGTTGGCGCACAGCGACACGCGGCCCAGGTTCAGGCCGTGGTAGGCAATGGTCAGGCCGTCGCCGCGCTCGGGCTGCAACAAGTTTTCGGCCGGCACGCGAAAATTGCGGAACAAAATGCCCTGGTTGTAGGTGTGCTTGAGCGCCCAGAGTCCGTACTTCTTCAGCTGGAAGTGTTCGTTCTCTTCGCGCGGCAGGTCGGCGATGAGGACCGCGGGCTTGTCGCCGATAAGGCAGACCAAGCCGATGGTGCGGCCGGGAACCACGTTGGTGATGAACAGCTTTTCGCCATTGACGAGGTAGCTGTCGCCGTCGCGCACGGCTTCGGTGCGCAGCGCGGTCAGGTCGGAGCCGGCGGCCGGTTCGGTCAGAGCGAATGCGGAAAGACTTTCGCCGCTGGCCAACCGGGGGAGGAACCGCTGTTTTTGTTCGGGCGTGCCGAAGGTGCGCACGGGATCGACCGCGCCAATGCAACCATGCACGGAAGCCAGCCCCGCGATGGTGGGATCGACCATGGCCATGCGGGTGAGAAACGGCGCAAAGCTATGGAACGGCGCGCCGCTGCCGCCGTGTTCGCGATCGACCAGCAGGCCCCAGTAGCCGTCGGCGCCCAAATCGGCCAGCACCTGGTTGGCGATTTTGCCTTCTTCGTTCATCAGGGTGCCGGCGCTACGGTGCCGGGCGACGGTGGCCAGCGAGGCCTCCATCACCTGGCGCACGTCGGCCGGCGTTTCTTCGGCCTCGCCCTGAAAACCGCGATAGTCGACCTGGGCATCCCAGATCGCGCGGTGGATGGGGCTGTTGACGGTTTGGTAGCGGGCGGCGAACAGGGCCTCGACCTGGTCGTCTGCCCGATCCAGGGCGCCGGTCCGCCGCGATTCTTCCTCGCTTTTTCCGGCCAGCTTGAAGGCGGTTTCGGCGAACGATTCCGCCTGGGGGGTGCGATCTTCGACCGGTGGTTGGGGATTGCCGTTGGTAACCATGTCAGGCGTGGTTCCTCGTGTCGGGGATCGGCCAAACCGCGGACGCGCGACCTGGGCGCGGTTTCGGCGACACCAGCCGCCGACGCCGCGAAAGAATTATACGCCAATCGCCGCGGAGGGTTAGGGCAGAACTGCGGTGCCGGGGCGTTCGGCCGCCGCGGATAGCGGTCGTGGCGTTGCAGAATGGGGGCAAGCAGCCAGCGGCGAGGGCAGCGAGCGTATCCTGGTTGCTCGCAACCACGATTGAACGGTTAACAACGTCCGTTCACGATGCACTGCCGCGCGGCATGGGCTATTCCGGGTTTCGGAATGCAGCGCCAAACCGATCCGCGCCGTGGCCCCGATGGCGTATTGGCCAAACGTGGCATGCCGGTGCAACGTGCAGCAAGCGTAGTCCGGCGCAAATCTCCCGGACCGGTTCGCAGCCCGTCAACGGCGGCGATTTCAAACCGAGGGCAAGGGCATCACGTTGGCCAGCACCAGCGTGGTGGCCAGGCCGACCACGCCCAGCACCAGCAGCAGCGGCGTCCAGCTTTTCAAGGCTTCTTCCTCGGTGAGGCCGCTCATTTTGGCGAAGATCCAGAAGCCGCTGTCGTTCATCCAACTGCCGATCAGCGATCCGGAGCCAATGGCCGTGCACAGGTAAACGGCGTTGAACGGCAGCGAGCCCGACGCGGTGAGCATCGCGGCAATCATGCTCGAGGCCGTGATCATGGCCACGGTGCTCGAACCCTGGGCCACCTTGAGCAGCGCCGACACGCCAAACCCGAGGAACAGCAGCATCAGGCCCTGCGCGCCGCCGCCGAACAGACCCTCGATGGCCGGGCCGATGTCGGCCGCTTTGAGCATGGCCCCGAACGCGCCGCCGGCCGAGGTAATCAGAATGATCACGCCTCCGCTCATCAGCGAAACTTCGACGGTGTTGGCCACTTCGTGCCGGCTGGGCCGTCGCTGGCGAACATACATCAGCAGCGACACGGCCGCCGACAACAGCAGGGCAAAGTTGGCGTCGCCAAACAAGGCCCCGTAATTGGCCGCCTGCCGGAACGGCGTATTCCAAACGTGGGGTTCCAGGTACTGCGGATACGCCGATTCGAGCAGCAACCGGTTCATCCGCTGCATGGCCACGGGCGACATGCGGCTGGGGTCTTCGGCCAGCAGGCCGTTCAAATCGGCCAGGCCCTGGAGCCGCTGTTTCTCATCCCACACAATGTCGCGTTCGGGCGCTGCGGCGGGGTCCAAGCTGTCGGACAACCGCCCGCGGGCTTGGATCAGGGGAACCTCGTCCGCGGCCAGCAATCCTTTGATTTTGGCCGGGTTGAGCACCACGCCAGGAAAGTCGTCTTCGGCCGGACGGTAAAAGTCCTTGCGATCGAGCACCTCGGTGTTCAAGTCGTCGATCAGCGCTTGCTTGAGGGGATCGTCGACCGCCCCGGCGGCAGCCGCGGCGGCAATTTGCGCGCGGCGATCTTCCTCGAGCAGTTCCATCACGCGGCGAGCCGGCTGCAACCGGGGCGCTTCCGACGCGGGCGCCGCGGCCAGATCGGCCACCAACCCTTCCCAGTCGCGCACCTGGGCCACGGTAAGCTCCGCGGCCCGTTCCGAGTTGGCCATGGTTTGCAGCACGGTGTTGGCGCCGATCAACAGCACCGGCAAGGCCACCGGCAGCAGCGCCACCAACAGCGGCGGCTGCTGCGAATCGGGCAGCGATTCCAACTCGGGCTCGGCGCCCAGGGGACGCATCGGCAGCGGCATGACCCGATCGATTATGCGGGAAAACACCAGGCCCGCCAAGGCCGAGGGGATCGCCACCAGGCCACCCACGATGATCATCAGACCGACATCGACGCCCAGGTTGGCGGCCATCACCAAAGGGCCCGGCGTGGGCGGAACCAGCGTGTGCGTAATCGCCCCGCCGGCCGCAATCGCCAGCACGTACAGCAAATAGTTGGATTGCGTTTTGCGAAACAGACTGCGGGCGAGCGGCACCAGCAGGTAGAACACGGTGTCGAAAAACACCGGCACGGCGAGGACAAAGCCGCTTCCCATCAGGGCCGTGGGGGCTTGTTTCTGGCCCAGCAGCCGCAAGAAAGCCCGCACAATGCGATCGGCGGCGCCGCTGTCCATCATGCACTTGCCAATGATGGCCGCCAGGGCGATCACAATGCCGATGTTGCCGGCGGTTTCGCCAAACGCCTTGGCCACGCGGGCCACCTTGCCGCCGATGTCGCCCGGGGCCAGCAAGCTGACGATCAGCGCGGCCGTGATCAACGCCAGAAATGCGTTGAGCCGCAGGACAATGATCATGCCCAGTACGGTGACGATGCCAATGACCAAGATGACTAGCGGAGACATCGCGAGCTCGTTTTGATTTCGAACCTAAAACAGGGAGGGCGCGTGGTGCGCTGGCGCCGCGGGAAGGCAGGGTGGTGTTCGCCACGACCGGCGTTTGCGCAAGGTGAAAGAATCGCATACGCGCGCCGGTGCTGCAAACATTTTTCGCCTGGCGGCGCGGTGGGTGGGGGAGGTTTGCCGCAGCCACGCGCGGCGGCAATGCACTGGGGAAGCGCGGTTTGGGTCTGGTCCGCCGCTTGTTCGCCGTCGGCGGGCGACGCTCTCAGTCGCTTTCAACCATTTGCGGCAACATGCCCGCTGCCCGCAGCTTGGCCCGCAAGGTATTGCGGGTGATGCCGAGAATGCGGCTCATTTGCACCTGGTTGCCGCCGGTTTTTTCGTGAAGCACGTCGAGGACCATTTTATCCAGGCGGGCCACCAGCACGTGGTACACGTCGGATTCGCCGGCGGCCAGCAGCGACAGCAGCATCCGGCGGAAGTCGTGTCCGGGCAAGTCCACTTCTTCGAACGAGTTGGCTCCGGGGCCGGGGTGGCCAAATCCCGGCGGCAGAAATTGCGGCAGCAAGATCGGACCCGTGGCATTCAACAAGCTGGTGCGCAGCAGATTCTGCAGTTCGCGAATATTGCCCGGCCAGGAGTGTTGCCGCAGCAACCGCAACGTGTCTTCGTGAACCCGGGTGATTTCGGTTCCCAATTCGGCATTCAGCCGTTTGAGGATGAACGTCAGCAGATCGGGCAGGTCTTCCAGGCGTTCGCGCAGCGAAGGCAGCGAGATGGTGAAGTCGGCCAGGCGAAAAAACAGATCGGCGCGAAACCGTCCTTCGCGAACCATGGCGTCGAGATGACGATTGGTCGCGGCAATGATCCGCACGTCGCTCTGCAGGGTTTCGCTGCTGCCCAGCGGCTGAAACGTGCGATCTTGCAGCACGCGCAACAGCTTGGCCTGGGTGGCTTGCGTCAGTTCTCCAATTTCATCGAGAAACAGCGTGCCGCCGTGGCATTGCTCGAACTTGCCCACCCGGCGGCGGTCGGCGCTGGTGAATGCTCCGCGTTCGTGCCCGAACAGTTCGCTTTCCAGCAACGTTTCGGGGATGGCAGCGCAGTTGACCGGCATGAACGTCCGCTGCGCGCGGCGGCTGTGCTGGTGGATGGAGCGGGCGACCAGTTCTTTGCCGGTGCCGCTTTCGCCCAGCACCAGCACGTTCACGTTTTGCGGCGCTGCTCGGCCAATGGCCTTGTACACGGTTTGCATGGCGGGCGACCGGCCCACGATGGCGTCGCTGTTGAGATTCGCGGTGTTTTGGGGCAACCGGCCATCGCCGCCATGAATCATCCGCCGGATATGCAGGGCCGACTCCACGGTATCCAACACCAGCGGCACCTCGAGCGGCTTGAGCAAATAGTCGAAGGCGCCCTCCTTGGTGGCCTCGATCGCGGTTTCGGTGCTGCCGTGGGCCGTGATCATGATCACCAGGCATTCCGGATCGGCCTGGCGCAAACCGCGAAACACGTCCATTCCCGAACCGTCGGGCAGACACAAATCCACGATCGCCACGTCGGGGCGTTCTCGCAATCCCGCTTCCAATCCTTCGCTGGCCGTTTCCGCGGTAACCAGGCGCAGGTTGTGATCACGGAAGGCTCTGCGGAAGCACAGGAGAATGTTCGGTTCGTCGTCGATGACGAGCAGGGTCGGCATGCTGCAAGACTCCCTGGCAGGGCAACGTAACAATGATTTCGGCGCCCCCTTGGGAGCGGTTCTTGGCTTCGATTCGCCCCTCGTGGCTGAGCATGATCTGTCGGCAGACCGATAGCCCGAGCCCCGTGCCCGTGGCTTTGGAGGTAACAAACGGATCGAACAACGCGGGCAACATTTCCGGGGCAATGCCGGGCCCGTTGTCCCACACGGCGATCCGCGCCGGACCGCCGGGGCGAATCATTTCGATCCGCACGCCCATCCCGCCCCGTGGCCCCGTGCTCTCGATGGCATTGAGCAGCAAGTTGACAAACATTTGGTGCAATAGCTGCCGGTCTCCCAGCACGGGCACGGGCTGATCGGGTTGCACCAGATCGAATTCGATTTGCTGGCGGCGAATGCGCGCTTCGAGCAACCGGTACGCACCCTCCACGGCATCGCGAAGGTCGCACAGCGCTCGCTGCGGCTGACGCGGCTTGGCAAAATCGAGGCACGCCTGAATCGTGCGTTCCATCCGCCGCACTTCGTCTTCAATCACTTGCAGATCGGCGGGTTCGTCGGGCTTGGCGGTTTGCACCATCATCATGATGGCCGTGAGCGGATTGCGCAGCTCGTGGGCCATGCCGGCGGCCAGGTGCCCCACGGCGGCCAACTGCTCGGCCCGCAGCAATTCTTCGCGGCTGCGTTGCAGCTCGCGCGTGACGCTGCGCGAAACCATGAATCCCACCAGCACGCCCCCCAGCGGAATCAGCAGCCCGGTCAGCACCACCAGGTACTGCAGCTCGACGATATTCGAGCGGTGCTGGGCCTCGGCCTGTTCGATCGAGCGCTCGCTGTAGTCGAGAAACAGATGGCACAGCGTGATCCCCTGCCGGGTGAGCACTTCTCCCAGTTCGCGGGCTTGTTGCCGCTTGTCGCCGGGAGCTTCCCGAATGCTGAGATCGTCGATCAGGTGATGGATGCGGTGAAAGTCGTCTTCGATGTCGGCGACGAACCGCTCTTCGGCCGCTGTGCTGGCGCCTGCCCGGGCCTGGCGGAGCCACTGTTCCACGTCGTCCCCCAACTCGGGCAGGGGTTCGAGCAGGCTGGGATCGCCGGTCAGCGCATATTGATAGAGCTGGTTGCGAATGTCTCGAACGGCGAATGCCAGTTCTTCCGCCGTGCGCAGCTTGGCAATGCTATCGGTGACGAGCGTGGCGGTCTCGGAATGCAGTTCGTGAATGTACAGCACCGCGGCTGCGGTCGAAACGACGAGCGCCGCCGCCACGCAGAGGGAGTGTACCCAGGGATGAACGAACAGCTTCCAACGCACGGACGCGCCTCCTTGCGACTTTGGTTCACGATCCATGATTGTCGCTTCTTGCAACGGTGGATGTCCAGCGGTTCCTGCCTTAAAGGCGAGCTGTTCGCGGAATACGGTCGGAATAAGTTGACAATGGCCCAGACCAGCGACAGACGAGGAACAACATCACGGTAACTTCGTATTCGCTGCCGATGCCGGAATGGAAAAGCGCGAAAATCAACGCCACAGGGGGTCGGCCCACATTTGCACGCGACATTGCACCGCGGATCGGGGGACAACGCGCCGCATCCGGGCACGAAGCCCCCCCGCTTGGCTTTCTGTCAATGGTTCCTTGGCACGAACATGCGGGGGCGAATCAGTTGAACGTTCCGCAAGTGCTGGCGCCGGCGGGAGCTTCTGCCAGTTCTCCGCGGCGAATCTCGATCTCGCGCGGCGCGTCGATGGCCAACCGAATGCGGCCGCCGCGAATTTCCGTCACCGTGACCGTAATGGGCGTTTCGCCACCAATCACAATCGTTTGGTGCTTCTGCCGAGTGAGGACGAGCATGGCGATTCCTTTCTGGGTCCTGGGAAAGAAGGGCCGCCTTTCTCCTAGGCAGCCAACCTGCCACCGATTATCAAGCTGCGGTGCGGTCGCCAAAACTTTGAGCAAAATATATGCCGATCGAAAAAACCTTAACGGAATCGAAATATGCGCAGACTGCGATAACTGCGCAGCCGTTTTCAGCCTTTTTGTGCGTCACCCGTGGTGCTATCACCGGCTCGCGTAGTGCGATTTCTCACCAGGGTGCTGTTCAACTATTAAACAATGCGTCGGTTTTCCCACCGCTCTCATGAGGTTGCCCGCTTGCAAGCCAGCCATGCCACCGCGATTCGCCATGGCGCAATACGCTTGGCGCGGGCCAAACCTGGTCACAGCGCCAGCAGCCACCGTTTTCCAAACCACAGCCTGGTCAACGTGCCGGTGTCGCGGGGATTATCGAGCCTGCCAAGAGGCAGAGATGCACAGCAGCGCGGCCTCGGCTAGAATCGGCCTGACGAATCCCCTCTCTTTCCGCCTTAGGCCACGTTCCGCTTATGGACACCATCACGCAAACCGTCGAATACTCCGACGAAACCCAATCGACTGCGGGGCATAGCTGCGAGAGTTGCGGCTCGCCCGTCGACGACGACGACCGCTTTTGCCCGGCTTGTGGCACGCCGCAGCCCGAGGCGGCGCCGGCCGCGGCAGGCAAACGCATTTCGCGTTACTTTGCCTGCAACAACTGCGGGGCCAAGGTGGCAACCGACCCAGACCAGCGAAGTTACGTCTGCCCATTTTGCGATTCCACCTACGTGGTGGAATATTCACCGGAGTTGACCGGCCGGCAAGACCCGGAGTTTGTGATCGGCTTTCGGATCACGCCGGAGGTCGCGGTCGACAAGTTCAAGGATTGGATCGCGCAGGGAAACTGGTTTCGTCCCGGCGACCTGCGCACGGCCCAATTGGCCGAAAAAATGCGGGGCGTGTATCTGCCGTTTTGGGCATTCACCATGCTCGCCAACAGCAACTGGTCGGCCGATATTGGCGAGTACTGGTATCGAACCGAAACCTATACCACCGTGCAAAACGGCAAGACGGTCACCCGCACCCGGCAAGTGCGCGAAACCGAATGGTGGCGACTGTCGGGCAAGCATCACCGCTATTACAGCGGGTTTCTCGTATCGGGCAGCCAGGGATTGCCGCAGCGCCAAGCCGAGTGGATCAAGCCGTTTCAATTGCCGGCGCTCAAGCGCTATCAGCCGGAGTACCTGGCCGGCTGGTTGGCCGAAGAATACTCGGTGGAACAAGCCGAGGCCGAGATCATTTGCCGCCAAGAGTTCGAACGGCAAGAGCGCGACAACATTGCCGCGTTTCTGCCAGGCGACACGCATCGAAGTTTAAACGTGCACACCGGGTTCAGCCACGTCACCTCGGACCTCTGCCTGCTGCCGATTTATCTGGTGAGTTACCAGTATCAGGACAAGCTGTACCGGTTCTTGGTGAATGGCCAAACCGGCAAGGTTGCCGGCGAAAAGCCGCTTTCGTGGCGGAAGATCGGCATGGTCGTGGGGGCCGCGCTGCTGCTCACGTTGATTACCATCTTGCTGTATTATTTCGGCGCGCGTTGAAATAGCGGGCGATGCCTGGGCGGCGCCGCCTAAACCGCGCGGCAAGGCATTTCGTTGCCGGGCCCACCATTGCATGAGCGGAGCGTGAATCCATGGCCTTGTTTTCGCGAGAAGAAATCCTCACCAGACTGCGCGCCAAGGTGGCCGCCGGCAAACCCATTGTGGGCGGCGGCGCCGGCACGGGCATCAGCGCCAAAATGTCGGAGGCGGGCGGTATCGACCTGCTGGTGATTTACAACAGCGGGCGGTTTCGCATGGCGGGCCGCGGTTCGCTCTCGGGCATGATGCCCTATGGCGACGCCAACGCCATTGTGATGGAAATGGCCGCCGAAGTGATCCCGGTCGTGCAACATACGCCGGTGCTGGCCGGCGTGTGCGGCACCGATCCCTTTCGCCTGATGAAACTGTTCTTGCGCGAGATTGATCGCGCGGGTTTTTCGGGCGTGCAGAACTTCCCCACCGTGGGGCTGATCGATGGCGTCTTTCGTCAAAACCTGGAAGAAACCGGGATGGGCTTTGGCCCCGAAGTGGACATGATCGCCCAGGCTCACCAGTTGGGAATGCTCACTACGCCGTATTGCTTCAATCCCGATGAGGCCGCGGCCATGGCGGCAGCCGGCGCCGACATTCTGATTCCCCACATGGGGCTGACCACCAAGGGGGCAATCGGGGCCGAAACCGCCAAAACGCTGGAGCAAAGCGCGGTGGAGGTGCAAGCCATGCACGACGCCGCCAAGAAGGTGAACCCCGAGATTCTGGTGCTATGCCACGGCGGCCCCATCGCCGAGCCCGCCGATGCCCAATACATCCTCGACCACACCGAAGGCATCGTCGGGTTCTACGGCGCCAGCAGCATGGAACGGCTGCCGGTCGAGCCGGCCATTCAAAACCGCGTGCGGGAATTCACCGAACTACGGTTTGCGAAATAAGCCGAGCCGGCAAACGGGACGTGACGCCGGGGGCACGTTGCACCTGGCGACCTCGCGTTGCTCCCATTTGACCATCTTGGCTCCCCCCTCTACACTCCAGGCTTGTAAAACCCGAAGTGTAAAACCTGTCGACAATTCCGTTCGATCCGGCCAGGTGCGGCCCGTAGGCTGCAATTGACGGAAGGGGTGGGCGGTTCCGTCCCTCTTCCGTGCATGTGCCGGACCATTCCCTGAGAGACTTTTTGCATGGCGTCTGCCTCGACCACCGACCTCGATCAATTGGCGATCAACACCATCCGCACGCTTTCCATGGATGGCGTGCAGCAGGCCAACAGTGGCCATCCCGGAACGCCCATGGCTTTGGCCCCCGTGGCCTACACGCTGTGGAGCGAGTTCCTCAAGTACGACCCCGCCCAGCCCACCTGGCCCGGTCGCGACCGGTTTATCCTGTCGTGCGGCCATGCCAGCATGCTGTTGTATTCACTGATTCATTTGGCAGGGATTGAGCGCGTGGACGAGCGGGGCCAAACGGTTGGCCAGCCGGCCCTCACGCTCGACGACCTCCGCAACTTCCGCCAGCTTGGCAGCCCCACGCCCGGCCATCCCGAATACCATCACACCACCGGGGTGGAAACCACGACCGGCCCGCTGGGGCAAGGACTCGGCAACAGCGTGGGCTTTGCCATGGCCGAAGCCTGGCTGGCCAAACGATACAACAAGCCCGGCTGCGAACTGTTCGATTACAACGTGTACGCGTTGTGCAGCGACGGCGACATTATGGAAGGCATTGGCTCCGAGGCCGCCTCGCTAGCCGGGCACCTCAAGCTGGACAATTTGTGCTGGATTTACGACGACAACCACATCACCATCGAAGGCGAAACTTCGCTGGCCTTCAGCGAAGACGTGGCTGCCCGCTTCCTCGCCTATGGCTGGCACGTGGTGAAAGTGGGCAACGCCAACGATCTGAGCGCCCTGCGGGCGGCGTACCAGTCGTTTCTCGACACCCATGATCGCCCCACGCTGATCATCGTGCGCAGCCACATTGGCTGGGGATCGCCCAACAAGCAGGACAGCCACGAAGCCCACGGCGCTCCGCTGGGCGAGGAAGAAGTGGCGCTCACCAAAGACGCCTATGGCTGGCCGCGGGAGCCCAAGTTTTACGTGCCCGACGAAGTGCGCGAACACTTTTCCGCCACGCTGGGCCAGCGCGGCGCCGCCGCTTACGCCGCCTGGGAAGAAACGCTGGAGCAATACGCCAGGCAACATCCGGAATTGGCCGCTGAACTCAAGCAAATTCAGGCGCACCAACTGCCAAAGGGGTGGGATAGCGGTATTCCTTCGTTCCCCGCCGATGCCAAGGGAGTGGCCACGCGTTCGGCATCGGGCAAGGTATTGAATGCCGTGGCGGCGAAAATCCCCTGGATGATTGGCGGTTCGGCCGACCTGGCCCCCTCCAACAATACCCACCTGGGCTTCGACGGCGCCGGCAGCTTCGGACCGCAAGAGCACGGCGGACGCAACCTGCACTTCGGCATTCGCGAGCACGTGATGGGTTCGGCGCTCAACGGCATGGTCCTCTCGGGCTTGCGCGCCTACGGCGGCACCTTCCTGGTGTTTAGCGACTACATGCGGCCCGCGATTCGTCTGGCGGCTTTGATGCGAGTGCCGGCGTTGTACATTTTCACGCACGACTCGATCGGGCTGGGCGAAGACGGTCCCACGCATCAGCCGGTCGAGCATCTCGCGGCCCTGCGGGCGATTCCCGATTTGCTGGTGGTGCGCCCGGCCGACGCCAACGAAGTGGCCGAAGCATACCGAACGGTGCTGCCCATCCACGACCGGCCCGCGGCGCTGGTGCTCACGCGGCAAAACCTGCCGACCATCGACCGCGGCAAGTACGCCTCGGCCGCGGGCGTGGCCCAGGGGGCCTACGTGGTGGCCGACAGCGAACAGCCGCGGGTGATTTTGATGGCCAGCGGCAGCGAGCTTTCACTGTGCATGGAAGCGTACGAAGCGCTGCAAAAAGACGGCATTGCCGCGCGCGTGGTCAGCATGCCCTGCTGGGAACTGTTCGAAGCCCAAGACGAAGCCTACCGCGAGAGCGTGCTGCCGGCGACCATTACCGCACGCGTGGCCGTCGAGGCGGGCGTGGTACAGGGCTGGGAACGCTACCTGGGAACGGCCGGCAAGTTCGTCGGCATGAACAGCTTTGGCGCGTCGGCCCCGCTCAAGGACGTGATGAAGCGTTTTGGCTTCACCGTAGAGAACGTGATCGCGACCGCCAAGGCGGTGTTGAAATAGAAGCGGACTTGTCGTGCAGGCACTTCGCCTGCCAGGTGAGCGATGGATCGATTCGCGGCGAAGATGGCCGCGCGACAATCGCGGCTAGCAGTCAATCTCCAACCCTTCAGGCGTCGTTGCCATGTTCGCCAATGTTCGCGGCGCGCGATTGTTTTTTGATGTCGAAGGGTCGGGGTACGCCGCGCGCAACGACGGCCTGGAAGAACGCCCGGTGTTGCTGCTGCTGCATGGCGGGCCGGGCGGCGATCATGCCGGGTTTCGCGGCACGCACGCCGCGCTGACCGACGTGGCGCAGGTGATTTACCTCGACCATCGGGGATCGGGCCGCAGCGACCCTTGCGATCCGGCGACGTACACCCTCGATGAAAACATCGCCGACGTGGCCGCCTTTTGCGAACACCTGGGGCTTCGCCGGGTATGCCTGCTGGGCCAGTCGTATGGCGGCATGGTCGCCCAAGGCGTGGCGATTCGCCATTCGGATCTGGTTTCCAATCTGATTCTTAGCGCCACGGCGCCCAGCTTTCGCACGATCGACCAGGCCAAGGCGAAAGTCGCCGAGCGGGGCACGCTCGAGCAGCAGCGCGTTTGCCAATGGCTGTGGGAGGGCACGTTCGGCTCGGAGGACCAGTTGCGCGAGTACTATCGGGCCATGGGACCCTGGTATTCCACCACGTTTTCGCCGGAGAAATTCGAAACGTCGTGGAAGCAAGGCATCCGCAATTTCGAGCAGCTCAACCTGGGCTTTCGCGGCTTTTTGCGCACGTTCGACTTTACCGAGCAGCTTCAGCAGATTCGCTGCCCCACGCTGGTGCTGGGGGGCGCGCAAGACTGGATTTGCCCCGTGGAACAGTCGTACCTGCTGGCCGAACGGATTCCCCGCGCGCACTTGAAGGTGTTCCCGCGGGCGGCCCATTCGATCGCGGCCGACGAAAGCGACGCTTACCTGGCTGCCGTGCGAGGATTTTTAACGTATCCTGCACCATAGCCGCCCTGCCTCGATGCATCCCGCCTTCCCCCTCCGTCCGACGAGCCTCGCATGAACGATGGTCCCCGCCGCGCCTCGCTGTTGGTGCTGTTCTTAACGGTCTTCATCGACCTGTTGGGCTTTGGCATTGTGTTGCCGCTGCTGCCGATTTACGCCGATCAAATGACCGAGGCCAAATGGCTGGTGGGCGTGCTGATGGCCAGCTTCTCGGCCATGCAGTTCTTGTTTGCCCCGATTTGGGGACGCATTTCCGACCGCATTGGCCGGCGGCCGGTGATCATCATCGGCCTGGCGGGGTCGGTCGTGTTTTATGCCCTGTTTGGCTACGCCACCTGGGCCAATAACCTGACGTTGCTGTTCGTATCGCGATTTGGAGCGGGCATTGCCGGGGCGACCATTGCCACCGCGCAGGCGTACATCGCCGACACCACCACCGCCCAAGGGCGCACCAAAGGCATGGCCCTGATCGGAGCCGCTTTTGGACTGGGATTCACCTTCGGACCCCTGGTCGGTCTGCTCGCACTGCCCGATGGCCAGGGCGATCCGGGGCCCGGTCCCGGCTTGTTTGCGGCAGGCCTTTCGGCCATCGCCCTGCTGCTGGCCATCTTCAAGCTGCCCGAGTCGCTGCACCTGCGGGGCGAAGCGGCCATCAAACCGGCTTCGCACGGATTTCGCCTGGAAACCCTGCGGCAAGCCTTGTCGATTCCCTCAATCGGCATGTTGCTGTTGGCCTCGCTGATCTGCGTGTTTTCGTTTGGCAATTTTGAAACCACGCTGTCGCTGCTGGTAAAAGGCACCGAAACCACCATTGCCCTGGAAGGCGTGGAACCGCGCAGGCAGACAACCGGGCCGTTCCAGTTTGAGTATGAGCAGGTATGCCTGACGTTCGCCTATATTGGCCTCACGCTGACCATCGCCCAAGGCGTGCTGGTGCGGCGACTGGCGGGCCGACTATCCGAAGGCACGCTCGGCGGCATCGGCGCCTTTCTGGAAGTGCTGGGCTTTTTATACCTGGTTTACGCCATCCACGAGGCTTCGGCCACGCATCTGTTTATTGCCCTGGGCGTGGTGGTGACCGGGTTTTCGTTCATGACGCCGGCCATCAATTCGCTGGTTTCGCGGCGCAGCGATCCCGAGCAGCAGGGAGGCGTGCTCGGCGTGCTGCAAAGCGTGAACTCGCTCGCCCGAATTTTGGGGCCGCTGGTCGGCATCCCGCTGTTCTATCAAGACAACCGTTGGCCGTTTATTCTGGCCGCGGCGCTGATGGCGCTCGGCGGGGCGTTGATCTTGATTTCCGCTCGCACCGGCAAAGACTTTGAGGAAAGCGCCGAACTGGGAATGCGGAGCGCGGAGGCGTAGCAAAGAGCGTTGGCGCCGGGGCGAAGCCTTCTCGGCCGCCGCCATTGCCCGGGGCATATTGCCTGCTCTTCAAACTTCAACAAGTGGAATGCCATGGATTCGTCGCCCGTGCGTTTTCAGCCCGAGCTTGTTGCGCCTTCGGCGTTTATTGCCGCAGGCGCGGTGGTCGTGGGCAACGTCACGCTGGCCGAGCAGTCGAGCGTGTGGTTCCAGGCCGTGATTCGCGGCGACACCGCGCCGATTGTGGTGGGGGCCCGAACCAACATTCAAGACGGCGCGGTGGTGCATGCCGACGAAGGCTTCCCCTGCACTCTGGGCGATGACGTCACCGTGGGACACTTGGCGATTGTGCACGGCGCCACGGTGGCCTCGGCCGTGATGATCGGCATGCGGTCGGTGGTGATGAACGGGGCCGTGATTGGCGAGCAGACCATTGTGGGGGCCGGCGCCGTCGTGACCGAAGGCACCGTGGTCCCGCCGCGCTCGCTCGTGCTGGGCATGCCTGGCAAGGTGGTCCGCGAACTTCGCTCCGACGAGATCGAGCGGATTGCGAAAGCAGCGGTGCATTACGTGGCCAACGCGCGCCGGTACGTTGGCGACGAGGCGATTTCGCCAGGATCGTGAACAGGACTCGTAAGCCCATGAACGATTCCGCCGACAACGATCAGCCGCGTGAAAATCCCTATCGCTCGCCATTGCGATCGGTCGAGCAGCCAGGATTCGCTCCCGCGCCAGCAAGCTGGAAAACGGCCCTCGTTTCGGCGGTGCTGGCAGCCAACTCGGCACTGCTGTTCTTCGTGGTCGTGTCGCCGGGCGATCCGCGTTCCGCGCTGCTGACCTGGGCCCGGTTGTGGAGTTGGTGGGGATTGCCATTTACGTCGGGCGGCGCGTGCTTCTTCTACGTGCTGACGATTCAGCCTGGGGAACACCGTCGCCGCCGCGTCGAGGCGTTCCACGTGCTGGCGATTTGCCACTTCACGGTTTGGGGGTGGTACTTGCTTTGGACGGCAGCCGGAGCGGGTAATGGATAAAGCCTGAGCGATCGCACAGGTTCTCAAGGCCCGCAAACGCAGGCATGCTTGCTGGCTCGTGAAAATGCCGGATTTGCCTGGATGGGAATGGGCATGCCGCCGCGGTCATTTGTTGGCGATTCGATGTTGGAACTTGCCGAAATGCGCAAGCAGAGCCGCGAATGAATCGCTGCCGCCGGTTGCACGATGTGCCCGACCGGCAGCTTCAAAGTTCCGCCAGGATGCCGTGGAGGAATGCCCCTTCGCGGCGGGCGGCTTCGTCGGGCTCGGGCAGCGTGTCCCAGTATTCGGTCGGCATTCCCTTGAAGGGATTCACGTATTCGTAAACCAGTGGACCGTTGAATCCACCCGCGGCGGCCACGCGCAGCAGATGCTTCCAATCCAGGTCGCCCGAGTCGAGCGAAGTCCATTCGTAATGGTGGTCGCCGCGGGGAGCGTAATCCCAGCGCCGATCGGCGTGGCGGCGGGCGTTCTTGAGATGCAACACGTCGATCTGTCCTTGCAGCGCGACGAGACCCGCTTCGGGATCGAGCCCCTGAAAATAGGCATTGGCGGCGTCGTAGGCGATTCCGATTCGGCATACATCGGACAAATCGCGGCGCATTTGGGCCAGCGAGGCCGCGTCGGGCGTGACAGTGTTCTCGTTGTTCTCCAACAGCAAACCCAATCCAAGTTCTTTGGCGCGCCGACCCAGCAACCGCAGGCCTTCCACCGTGCGATCGTAGGCTTCGGTGGTCGACAGGGGCGGGGCATCGGGCACGGCCGTGGTGTTGTTGATGGGCCGAATCCACTCCACGCCCAGGTCGGCCCCCAACTCCAGATACTCGGCGAACAACTGCCGGTAATTGTCGCCGGCAGGGCCCGGCAGGTTCACGCTGCTCGAACAGTAGATGCCCAGCAGCGGTTGTGACAGGCCTTGCAATCGGTCGCGGAGTTCGCGGCGGGCCGACGCGCGAATATGCCGCGGGCCCAGCATGTCGTAGCCAAAGGCGCCAAGTCGCAGCGGCAACGGACCGGGCACGTCAAGGCTCATTCCCCGGGCGTCGATGCAATCCCAACCGTGCGCCGCCGCCCACTCGGCCACTTGCAGCAGGCCCAATGGATGTCGCCAGGCAATCGATCCGTACAGAGACAATTTCATGCGAGGTCTCCTGATCAGGGACGGGAACTTTCAGGATGGACTCCAGGAGTGTTCGGCGGCGTCCCCGCAGGGGTCAACGTTTCAAGAACCGCGCCACGGCCTGCTGCACTTCTGCGGCGGCGTCTTCCACCACGAAGTGGCCCGCTTGCTCCAGACGCAATACTTCTGCCTGCGGGAAAAACTCCAAGAAGCGCTCCAGGAATGCCGGGGTGAAGCACCAGTCGCGCATGCCCCAGGCCAGCAAGGTGGGCTTGCTTGTCAGGGAGGGCAACCGGGATTCGATCTCGGCGAGCGTGCGATAGCTGGGGTGCCGCGGCGAAAGGGGAATGTCTTGCACAAAGCGGTGAATGGCAATGCGGTTGCCCCAGTTACCATAAGGCGCCAAATAACCGGCCCGCACCGCGCCGCGAAACTGTTCGGGTTTTTCGGTCGCCATCCGAAAGGCGGCCCGCAAGAAACCATTGGCGCCGCGAACCGCCAGCGCGCCCCACAGCGGCGTCCGGCAAATACGAATCCGCCAGGGACAGCGCGAAGAACGAAAAGCGGCCGTATTGAACAGCACCAACCGCGCAAACGCCTCGGGCCGCCGGGTGGCAGCGCCCAGGCCAATCGCCCCGCCCCAGTCGTGCGCCAAGAGCGTAATCTTGCGAAGCCCAAGCTCGTCGATCAACGCCACCAGGTTTTCGATGTGGTCGGCCAGGCGATAGGAATAATCGCGCGGCTTGTCGGACAGCCCGCAGCCAATATGGTCGACGGCAACCGCGCGCTGCTCCGCACGAAAGGCCTGGACGAGATTGCGCCAATAAAAGCTCCAGGTAGGATTGCCGTGCACAAACAACAACGGGTCGCCCTGGCCCTCGTCAACATAATGGTATTGGCCCGCCGGCAGCGATAAGTAATGCGATCGGAAAGGATACAGATCGCGCCAACTTTGCCCCGGTGGCGAGTCGGCAACCGGCGAAAACGCCTGGGGCGAGGCGTTGGAAGTCTGTCCGTGGGCCGCGGGCGGGCTGGAATGCGTCACGGCGAGTTTCCAGCCGAAGAAACGGGGTTTGTTGAAGAAGGGGACGGCGCTTCCCAGTCGGGCTTGGATGTCGGCTGGTCGGCCGCGCTGCCGGCTGCAGACTGCCGCGGCAGGTTTGCGGTGCTGTCTGATTGCGATGTGCGGACCCCATGGCGGCGATCGAACCGGCGCTGCCAGAATTCCTCGGTGCCAAAGGCGGCCACCATGGCCACGCACAGCACGGCCAACTCAACGCCCAGCACGTGTACGCCGTATTGATTCAGAAATACCATCAGGTGCGAGCCCGACGTCGTCGGTGAGCGACCTTGCACGTCGAGAAAGGCCAGCACCGTGTATGCGCAGGCGGTGAGCAAGAACGCCACGCCGACGAGCAACACCAGCGCGTAAAACGGATTCTTGGCTTTGCGATTCTTGGGAGCGGACATGCGTCTGTCTTGGTTGGCAGTGGATCGGAGGGCGGCGGGTTCGCTTAACTTTTATTGTAGCGACAACCGGCCCCTTTGCGGACCGGTTGCGGTGGCGCCAGCTCACGATTTTTCCCTGGGAAATGCCCAGCGGACCTGTGCAACGCTGGAACACCCAAATTTCGGCGGAACGGCGGCAGGCGCGCGGCAGCAGCGAGCGACAGGACAGGCACGATCTCATGCCGACCGCGCCGCGGTTGCCGCGAGCGAGAACACGGCTGCCGCGAATGCTTCTCCCCGAGCCGCGTAGTCGGCAAACTGGTCGAAGCTGGCGCAGCCCGGCGAAAGCACGATGCTGTCGCCGCTCTGGCTTTGCCGCCAGCATTCGCGCAGGGCCGAAAACAGGTCTTCGTAAACCTTCAGCGGCACGTTTGCCGGGGCGAGTTGCCCTGCAATCCGCGCGGCGTCGGCGCCGTACACGGCCACGCCGCGGATGCGGCCGCCAAGATGCTCGCAAACCGTTTCCCAGTCGCCGCCCTTGTCGATCCCGCCCAGCAGCAGCCAGGTGGGGGCAGGCGAGGCGGCAATCGCCGCGGCCACCGCGGCCGGCGTGGTGGCCTTGGAGTCGTTGATGAATCGCCGTCCGTCGATTGTCGTCACCAAAGCCTGCCGATGCGGCAGCCCCGCAAACGTGCTCAACGCCGCTTGGATGGAGCCGTGCGATATTCCCAAAGCTCGCGCTACCGTGGCAGCCAGCGCGGCGTTCTGCCGTTGGTGTTCGCCCGCCAGATGTTCAGGCAACGTCAGTTCTTCCGCCGCCAGCACCGGCAACCGCGTCACTCCCAGCGGAAGCGGCCAACCAGTACCCTCGTCGGCCGAAGGATGGATTGCCACCTGGCGCGCGTGCGAAAGCAGGCGATGTTTGGCGGCGGCGTAACGTCGATAGTCGCCATGCCAGGCGAGGTGATTGGGGCTGCAATTGGTGAGGAGGGCGATCTCCGGCCAACGGCAATCATCGCTCAGGTAATGCAGTTGAAAACTGCTCAGCTCGAGCACCACCACGTCGCCTGGTTGGATCTCGCCGAGGCAGGGGAGCAGGCTCCGGCCGATGTTTCCTCCTAGCCAGGCCCGCCGACCTGCCGTTTGCATCGCCGCCGCCAGCATGCTGGCCGTGGTCGATTTGCCCACCGTGCCCGTGACGCCCACCACCAGCGCGGGGCAGTGGTCGAGAAATAACTCGATTTCGGACGTGAGCCGAGCGCGGCCGGGGCCAGGGGAAAGCGCGGGGGCGGCCAAGCGGTGACAATGTGCCAGGGAGGCCAGCCATGGCGAGTCGGGCGGCACCGCCGGATTCACCACCACCAGTTCGGCCGATTCGAAATCGTGTGCCGCGTGTTGGCCGAGCGTCCAACGAGCGATGGGCACGCCGTCCAGTGCGGCGAGGGAATTTTCCAGCACTTCGGCCGAAGCCAAATCGGTGATGGTCACCACCGCGCCCTGTTCGGCTAACCAACGAGCCGCGGCGACCCCGCCGCCGTGCGTGCCGAGCCCCATCACCGTCACTTTGCGGCCAGCCAGCGCGCGGAGTGCGACATGCGAACCGAAGCGGCCGGCCGCTAGTTCATTTCGGCCGCCGCGCGCTGGGCCGCGCGCAGGAAGTGTTCGAGCGATTCCGTTTCGGCCGGATGTTTGGCGACGTAATCCTTCAGACACCGCAGGGCCTCCCAGCCACAACCGGCTTTCAGCAGTATCAAACCCAGATCGCGACGTTCGCTCGAATAGTCGGGCAGAAGCGTGACCAGTCGCCGCTGCACGGGCAATGCGCGCCGCCAGTCTCCCCGGCGAGCGCAGGCCAGTTTCAGATTTCGCAGCACCCGAGCCACGATCTCCAGACTGCCGGCGGGTTCCAGGTGAAAGTCATCGCCAGGCATGGGACCCGCGGCTTTGCAGATTCGCCGCACACAACTGGCGCGATCGAGTATTTCGCCGCCAAAGAAGGGATCGACATACAACGTACCGCCGGAAAATCGGCAACCGAGCATGAAGTGCCCGGGCGCCGCGACACCGAACAAATCAAGTCCACTCGGCCGCGCCACGGCCATGTACAAAATTCCCAGCGTAATCGGCAAGCCCTTGCGGCGGCGCAGCACTTCGTTGAGGTAGCTGTTGCGCGGATCGTAGTAGTCGTCTTCGTCCCCCCGAAATCCTTCGACATCGTAGAGAAATTCGCTCACGCGGCGCAACCGTTCTTCCTCGCCGCCAGTAACCGATTGAGCCTGGAGCGCAAAACCGGCAATCTCGCGGCGACATGCGGCGCCATCGAGACGGGGATACACGTCGGCCGCGATCTCGAGCAGAACCTCGACCAGGTCGATGCCAGAAGCACCCTGGCAAAGTCGTGTAAACTCCGGGCTGATTTGTGGTGCGCTCATATCTGTCATTGTATCGGCCAAGCCCCGTTCGGAGCAAAGCCAGCTTGGCCCCGACGGTGGAGAGGGTCGGCGGTGCGGCCGGGTTGCCTTGGGCAGCCCGCTTTAGAAAACGCCCGCCTTGGGATTGAATCCCAACTCTTCCGCCCGTTCGAGGTCTTCCTTGGCCTGTTCCTCGTTGCCCAGGGCCTGGTGGATCAGCCCTCGGTGGTGGAGCAACACCCCCAGCGTTTCGTCCTGCTGCTTCATGAACGTGCTGCGTTGATCGGAGTCGGACATGGCCGACGCAAAGGGGGGAACGGCCGCTTCGTGCATGGCAATCGCATCATCCATGTCGGCCAAGCCCTCTTGGTTCTCCCCTCGCAAGTGCTGAATGTACCCGCGCGTGTCGAGGTAGCTGCGGACGATGAGCGCGTTCAGCGCCAGCCGGGGATCGATCGGCGCTTGCAGGTTGGCCAGAATTCGATCGACATCGAATTTCTTCAGGGCGAGGTTGACTTCTTGCAGCGCCAGATCGAGATCCACGCCAGCCAGCGCCCGGGCGTAGGCCATCTGATTCAAAAAATCGGAGTCGTTCTTGGGAACGCTGGGCCTCGCCTTTTCCAGATCGGCAATCGCCTGGGCGTGCAGTTGTTTGGCCTCCGCGGGATCTTTGGCATGAAACGCCTTGCGTTGATAGACGAAGCTTCGCCGCGAATAGCCGGCCGAGTAATCGGGGTCGATCTCCAGCACGTGATTGAAATCGGCCAGGGCGGCGTCGAGATCCGCGTCTTGGTCCCGCAAGCGGAATTCACCCCGCCGGCTGTACAATTCCAGGTCGTCGGGCGTCTTGGCAATGGCTTGGGTCATGTCGGCAACGGCCCCGGCGAAATCGCCCTTGGAGGCGCGGGCCTCGGCCCGACTGCTGTACCAACTGGCCAGAAACTTGTCGCCTTGGGTGTGCACCACCACCGCGGCGGCAATCGCCAATACCAACAGCACCGCCGCTATCCGAAACCACCGCTGCCGCCACAGCGGAAGTGGCGTCTCGCTGCCGTCCTCAATGGCAAAAGTCGCTTTGCCGCGAACCTCGCCGCGCTCGTTTTGTTCCATGATTGCCAACTGTTCTAAACGCGGTCGATGCCGCAATCGATCAACCCGGTACGAAGCGTTTCCGCGTGTTGTCGCACAGGAACGCGGGCAGCCTGCCAGTACAAACCTGCCGCGTGAATGCGGACCATCACGAACGACCAACGCGGATTTTCAAGACCAATTATGGAGCCTCTGCCAGTCGAAGCAAGACGATCCCGGCCGGGGCCAGTCCCGCGCGGCCGCCGGAAGAGCGGGCCGGGGCAATGGATTCGAGTTTGCCCCCAACCTGCCTTTATTGTGTCCGAATAATTCGATTTGTCGATTGCCCCCGTCTTGCCGGCCGATTCAAGAAGGATACACTAGAGGGTTTGGGTTTCCTTCCCGGTGATGGAAGTCTGCCTGCACGCGGGCCGGACGATCCAGCATTGAACGGGGGGGCGAGTTTTACCGCAGGTGCTTGCTCGCCAAAAGCAAACCAGCGCGGCCCGGCAACCGGTCTTCGCTCCCCGGTCTTACGTTGATACAGTTTGCAAACTCAAGGGGGGGCGTATTGGTCCACCGCCGAAACGCTGTCCTTTTTCAACCGAATTACTCCAGGCCGTTTGTCCATCATTGCCAACGGAATCAACTGCCATGAAAGACAATATCCACCCCAAATACATGGAAACAACCGTCAAGTGTGGTTGTGGAAATACATTCCAGACTCGCAGCACGGTTCCTGAGCTGAAAGTCGACATTTGCAGCGCGTGCCATCCGTTCTACACGGGCAAACTCAAGTACGTGGACACGGCCGGCCGCATTGAAAAGTTCCAAAAGAAATTCGCCGGCGGGTATGCCAGTCTCAGCCGCGGCAAAAAAGGCAAGAACAAGGCCGAGGCTGCCGAAACCGCCGAGGCTTCGGCCGAGTCCTAGCGGGCCGCACTCTTTTCCGCCGGCAATGGCGCTCTCCACCGGCCTTGTCTCCGTCGACTGCCAACCCTGCCATCTCCGCCACTTCGCGGAGATGGCGAAGCGGGCGCGTTCTCCTCGCGGAGCCGGCACGGTAAGCCCTGGTTTTCACGAGGCTTGCCGCAAGCGGGGTCGTTCCGTCCCGCAGGGCGCGCCGCTGTTATTCCGTCGGCAGCGCCGTACAATGCGATTGTGCTATGCGGCAGGGCCGCCGCTGGCCATCGCCACACCGGCCACGACGACGTCGGTCTCCCGACTTGCCGGCACTGGCACACGGCATGCAAGTCGACGACTGGCACGTGCCCAGCGTTCTCCGGTGAATGCCCCCAATGGCCTCTGTCGTGCATTTCTTGGCTGGCAGGGTCAACCTCGGCCCTCTCCCCCTGCCTGCGTTTCGTGGGAAAACGAGGAAATTGCCGCGGTGAGAAAAATTATTCAAAGCAGGCAAGGTGAATGACATGCGAGAAATGCTCGAACAAACGCTGGCGCGATATGAAGAGCTGGAAAAAGCGCTGCTCGACCCGGCGCTGGGGCAAAATCCCAGTCGCATGGCGGCGGTCGCCCGCGAACGCGGCAGCATCGCCCGACTCGCGGCCCGCTACCGCGAATTCAAGGACATCAATCGGCAACTTTCCGAAGCCCGAGAATTGACCAAGACCGACGACGAAGAAATGCGAGCGTTGGCCGAGGCCGAAATTCCCGAGCTTCGCGCCAAGCAAGAGGAGGCCTTCAACGATCTGCTCGATTTAACCATCGGCGGCGAAGACGCCACGCGCAGCCGTTGCGTGCTGGAAATTCGCGCCGGCGTTGGCGGCGACGAAGGCGCCCTGTTTGCCCGCGATCTTTACGAAATGTATCGCAGGTACGCCGAAACCCACGGTTGGAAGGTCGAAATTCTCGAACTCCATCCCACGGAGATGGGCGGTTTCAAGGAAGTCATTCTCGGCCTCGAAGGCGAAGGCGTGTATCGCACCCTGCAGTACGAAAGCGGCGGCCATCGCGTGCAGCGCGTGCCCGAAACCGAAGCCAAGGGCCGTATCCACACCTCGGCGGCCACGGTAGCGGTGCTGCCCGAACCCGAAGATGTGGAAGTCGAGCTCAACCGCGACGATTACCGCGAGGACATTTATCATGCCAGCGGTCCCGGCGGCCAGCACGTGAACAAAACCGCGTCGGCCATTCGGCTCACCCACCTGGAAACGGGAATCGTCGTCACTTGCCAGGACGAAAAAAGCCAGCACAAAAACCGCGCCAAGGCGCTCCGCGTGCTCAAAACCCGGCTCTACGAACACATGCAGCAGAAGGAAGACGCCAAACGCGCTGCCGAACGCAAAAGCCAGGTTGGTTCGGGCGATCGCAGCCAGCGCATTCGCACCTACAATTTCCCCGAAAATCGGATCACCGATCACCGCATCAACTTCACCATTTACAAGCTCGACAGCATTCTCACCGGCTTGATGGATCCGCTGATCGACGCCTGCAAGGAACACGCCCGGCAAAAGCAGCGCGAGGAATTTGGCGCGATCAATTGAGCCGGAATGAAGGCCGGGCAGGAGTTGTCCGCTGGTAGAATGGGGGGGTAGCAGCGCATTGCTAGCCGTCGCCCGACGCGAAGAGTGGAAATTCGTCGACCATGGCTGCCACCGAAACCAACCTCGCCACGATCGCCTCGCCATTCCCCACGGACTGGTCGCTCGCCGACTTGCGACGTCACCTGGGCGGGGTCCCGCTGCAGCGGATTCGTCTCCACCCGCCGCCGGGCACCGCCGCCGAAACGGACGAGTTGGCAGCCGACGGCGATGAAGACCGCCTGTGCGAGTTCGTCGATGGCATGTTGCCCGGCTACGATGTGTTGCCCGGTTTCGAACTCTGCCTGGGTGAATTGTTTCGCCAGGCCGAAGGGCGGGGGCGGCAAGACTGAATTCCGTTCCTCGCCGTGGCAAAGGTTCTTTCTGTCCAGGCAGCCGCCCTGGCCGAATTCAAAATGGAATGTGAGCGAGATGGCCGAGGAACAAACATGGACGGTTGGTCGGCTGTTGAACTGGACGACGGATTTCCTGCGCCAGCATGGGGCCGATTCTCCTCGGCTTGATGCCGAAGTGCTGCTCGCCCACGCGCGCCATTGCCGCCGCATCGACCTGTACACGGTTTACGATCAAGAGCCCGATGCTGAAGCCAGGGCCGCCTTTCGCGCGCTGGTGAAACAGCGCGCCGCCGGAACCCCCGTTGCGTACCTGGTAGGCGAGCGGGAGTTCTTCTCCCTGCCCTTTCGCGTCACCGCCGATGTACTGATTCCGCGCCCCGAAACCGAAATGCTGGTGGTGGCCCTGCTCGATCGGGCGAAAAAAGACCGCAGCCGCGTCTGGCGGATCGCCGACGTGGGAACGGGCAGCGGAATTCTCGCCGTTTGTGCGGCAAAACACCTTCCGGCAGCACAGGTTACGGCGATAGACCTGAGCCCGGCGGCCTTGCGGGTGGCGGCCGAAAACGCCCAACACCATGGGGTCGCCGATCGCATCCGTTTCATCCAGAGCAATCTGTTCGCCGAGGTGCCGCAGGGCGAATTCGACTTCATCCTCAGCAATCCTCCGTACGTGCGAACGGCGGAAATGGCCCAACTGCCAACCGAGGTGGGCAAGCACGAACCGCATTTGGCGCTGGAAGCCGGGCCGGCTGGCACCGAGGTCATCGAGCCGCTGCTGGCCCAGGCCGCGGATCGGCTGTCTCTCCAAGGCTGGTTGTTTTGCGAACTTAGCCCCATGATCGCGGCTCAAGTCGAAGCGATTGCCACGTCGTCTGGCCATTGGACGAATGTTCAAATTGTGCCCGACACTGCCGGACTGCCCCGCATGCTCTCAGCCCGGCGCGCGTCCTGATGGGGGGGCCGAAGTCCCAGCGCGGCGGGGCGATGGGTCGAACCGTGTCCGCGTTTGAGACGTAGACCCCTGTGTAGGGGACGGGTTGCCGAAAGTTCGCCGCTTCGAGGTATCTTGGTTCCTTCGGCCCCAAAACTTCATGGCCTATACTGTTGGCTGACGAGAATCCGCGCCTCGGCGACGGCCGAGGCACGATCGCAACAGGGATCGGGGGGAGGAGTCGCCGAGTCGGGCAGACGAGATGGGTTGCCCCCGGCCGTCGTAGACTCCATATTGAGCGTTTTGACCGTTGTCGCGAAAGTCAAGTTTACCCAATTCGGCCGATGAATCGTCCTGCCGCCAGGCAGTAGCGCGCCTCGCGGGAGCATCGCTTCCGGGGGACGAAAGGCCGTGATCGCGGATGCGAGGCCACGACACCTCGTTTTGTGTGCGGCTCAACCGCATGAGGAACAGCCAGATGACGACCAACCACGACAAATCCGATTCCGATGCTCACCCCGATACATCGGCAGCCCCGGCGCCTTCCGCGCCCAGTGGCGGCGCCAAAGGCGATCGCGCGCCCATGATCGAAGCCATTGGGCTATGCAAGTATTATGGCAACTTCGCCGCCATCGAAAACGTGTCGTTCAAAGTCCATCGGGGAGAAGTGGTCGCCTTCATGGGTCCCAATGGCGCCGGCAAGAGCACCACCATGAAGCTGCTGACCGGCTACCTCGCGCCCAGCGCGGGTGTGGCGAAGATCGCCGGCTACGACATGGCCAGCCAGCGATTGCAGGGCAGCCAGCACTTGGGCTACCTGCCCGAAAACGGCCCGCTGTATCGCGACATGACGCCGCTGGGATTGTTGCGGTTTTTTGCCACTGCCCGGGGGATGCCCACCGCGTTGCGTAAAGACCGCATCGAAAAGGTGGTCGACCAGCTCGACCTGTGGGAAGTGCTCGGCAAGCCCATCGGCAAACTGTCGCGAGGTTATCGCCAGCGGGTTGGCATGGCCCAGACGCTGCTGCACGACCCCGACGTATTGATCATGGACGAACCCACGGCGGGGCTCGATCCCAACCAAATCAGCGAAGTCCGCCGTACGATCGCCCAATTGGGCAAAGACCACACGATTTTGCTGTCGACGCACATCATGCAAGAGGTGCAGGCGATGTGCAGTCGCGCCTTGTTCATTTCCGACGGCCGGCTCAAGTTCGACGGCCCCATTTCAGAATTGATTCAAGGCAACGCCACCCTGGAAGACCGTTTCCACGAGCTAAGCGCCGCCACCGTTTAGGGAGCATGCGACGACCGCGCCCGGCGTTCGTTTCGCCTGCCCCCAAAATAGAACCCAACTGCAGCCCGACCGGATACGACAAGTCATGAAGAGTTCTGTGCTGATTGCCGTCTTCAAACGGAATTTCGTCAGCTATTTCACGAGCCCTACCGGCTACGTGTTTTTGTTCATGTTTGTGCTGTTGACCGGCATTGCCGCGTTCTGGCCCAACGAGTTTTTCAATTCCAACCTGGCCAATCTCGATCAGCTCAACAAATGGCTGCCGTACATTCTGCTGATCTTCATTCCGGCCATTACGATGAGCATTTGGGCGGAAGAACGCCGGTTGGGCACCGATGAATTGCTGTTGACGATTCCGGCCAGCGACATGGAAGTGGTAGCCGGCAAGTTTCTGGCCGCCGTGGCGATCTACACCGCCTCGCTCGCCTATTCGGCACTGTGCAACCTGCTGATGCTGCAGGTGCTAGGCTCGCCCGACTTGGGCTTGTTTTTCGGCATGTATTTCGGCTACTGGATGGTCGGCGTCGCCATGATCTCCATTGGCATGGTGGCCTCGTTCTTAACCGCCGATCTCACGGTGGGCTTTGTGCTGGGCACGGTGTTCAATGCTCCGCTAGTATTCGCCGCCAACGCCAACACCATTTTCCCTGAATGGCTGGCCATGCGGATTCAACGGCTGAGCATCGGCTGGCATTTCCGCGATTTCCAAAGCGGCGTGATCAGTTTTTCCAGCATGATGTATTTCGTGCTGATTACCGCGTTTTGCTTCTATCTGTGCGTGGTGCTCATTGGCCGGCGGCATTGGCTCGGCGGCCGCGATGGCCAGTCGCTGCTAGGCCATTACCTGGCCCGCGTGATCTCGCTGGGTGTGATCTGCTTTGGCGTGATCGTGCTTTCCGCGTATACCACGCTCCGCTTCGACGCCACCGCCGAGGGCCTCAACTCGCTTTCTCCCAGCACCAAGGAGATCGTCCGCGAACTGGGCTATCGACTGGAAGGGCTGCCTGCCGACTTCCGCGAAGCGAACGAAGAAACGCTCAAGAAGATCAACGAAGCCCTGGCCAAGTACGAAGAAACGCACGACAAACGCCCCGAGACCGAAGAGGAATTTCGCACCGGGGTGCTGGCCGCGGCCGGGGTGAGCATTCCGCAGCCGGCTGCCGCCGGGCAGAGCGTGGTCTACAATCCGGCCACCGGAAATCTGGCCTTGAAACGTCCGCGCCGCGTGCGCATCGAGGCTTTCATCAGCCCCGAGGATCGCACCCCCGATACCTACATCACCACCCGGCTCAACCTGCTCAACACCCTCCGCGAGATCGAGGCGCTGGGCAACCCCAATGTCGAAATCATTGTCAACGAGACCCTGCCTTCCAGCCGCGAGGCCGATCGGGCCGAACAGCTTTACGAGATCGAGCCCCGGCGGGTGGGCATGCAGCGGCGCGGCCAGGTGAAGGTAGACGATCTGTTCCTCGCGGTGGCCCTGACCAGCGGTTTGAACAAGCACGTGATTCCCTTCCTCGATCGCGGCATTCCCGTCGAGTACGAGTTGGCCCGCTCCATCGTCACGGTCGCCCGCGAGGCCGAAGAAACGCGCACCATTGGCGTGATCCGCACCGCGGCGCAGCTCATGCCCCCCGACATGCCGCCGCAGTTCCGCACTCCTGGCTTGTCGAAGCAGATGTTCATTTCCGAACTGGAAAAGCAATATCGCGTGGAAGAAATCGACCCCGCGCAGCCGATCAAGGTTCGGGGACCCAGCGGCAAGCTGGTTTACGACGCGCTGCTGGTTGTCCAGCCGTCGACGCTCGATGCCAAGGGCGTCGACAACCTCATCGCGGCCATTCGCGAAGGCGTGCCCACCGCCATTTTCGAAGATCCGTTCCCGGCGGCGCTGCCGGTCATGACGCCCCCCGGCCAACCCAACCACCTGGACAAACTCTGGAAGATGCTGGGGATTGAATTCACCTCCGATGAAATGCTGTGGTCGGCCTACAATCCGCATCCCAAAATCAGCGACATGCCCGCCGAGTACGTGTTCATCGCCCGAGGGTCCGGGGCCAAGACCCCCTTCGAAGACCAACAGGCAATCACCTCGAAATTGCAGGAATTGTTGTTTCCCTTTGCGGGCTACATCCGCCGCGGCACAGACACCGGATTGAAATACGAGCCGCTGCTGTTCACCAGCAAGGATGCCGGCACGGTCAAGGTCGACGATGTCTTCCCCACCAATCCGCGAACGGGACGCCGGTCGCTCAACAACGAACGCGAGCGGAATTACAAGAAGACCGAACGCGCCACCGAATACGTGGTGGCCGCCCGGCTCCGCGGCAAGCTCGACCCCTCGGCCATCCCCCCCACAACGCCGGCCGACGGCGACATGCCAGATCCCGCCGACCCCTTCCCCGGACTGATGCCGGGTGGGCAAGGCTCGCCGTTCTCCAGCCCGCCGGAGGGCAATCCGCAGGGACGGGCAAATCCGCCCGGCGGCGTGGCCGACCTGGTGCGTTTGGTGAACCATCCGGGTCACGGCGCCGACGCCGATCATGTGCACGACGACGAAAAAGCAGAAGTGAAAGGCGAAGGCCCCGACCTCGACGTGGTGGTGGTTGCCGACGCCGACTGCCTGGCCAGCGTGTTTTTTGACATTCGAGCCGAGGGCAATAATCCCGACCTGGAACTTTACCTGAATCTGGACAATGTGCCCTTCGTGCTCAACATCATGGACGTACTGGTGGGCGACGAAACGTTTGTCGACATTCGCAAGCGCCGTCCGCGGCACCGCACGCTGGAAGCCATCGAGACCAAGGTGGAGGACGCCCAGGCCATCGCCAAACAAAAGCGCGACAACAAGGCCCTGGAGTTGCAGCAGGCGATCGACACGATCGAGAAAGAACTCGCCCTGGAACTGGATCGCATTACCGATCCCACCAGCCGCATGATCAAGCGCCAAGAGGCCGACCGCCGCAAGATCAAGCAAATCGAGAGCAAGCAGCGAGAGAATCAGCAAGAGCTTAAAAGAGTGGAACGCGAACTGGATGAAGAGGTCGATTCGATCAAGGCCTTCTACAAAATGTGGCTGGTGCTGGTGCCGCCCGTCATTCCGCTGTTGATGGGCATTGTGGTGTTCGTCAACCGCCGAGCCCGCGAGCGGCAGGGCGTTTCCAGCAACCGGTTGCGAGGTTGACCACGAATTTGCATCTCGGGCCGCGCAGGCTCGATCCATAACCGATCCAAACACTGTCTGATAGAGCGGGAAATGAAATGAGCGAGATCACCAAGACCTTCATCTACGTCGGCACGGCCGTGGTCTGTTTGATCGCCTCGGTGGTGGTGGTCCGGTCGCACTCCGTGAGCTTCTCCGATGAATCGATCAACGACATCGGCGAGCCCTTCTTCCCGCGGTTCACCGACCCGCTGGAAGCGGCCCGAATGGAGATCGTGAAGTGGGATGAAGAGGCCGGCGAAACCCGCGAGTTCGAAATTCGCAAAGACGCCGAGGGCAAATGGACCATTCCTTCGCGTTACAACTATCCCACCGACCTGGCGGATCAATTGGCCGAGGCGGCCACCACCGTCATCGGCCTGGTGAAAGAAGACAGCGTGAGCGACGAAGCGGCCGATCACCCGTTCTATAAAGTGGCCGATCCGCGCGATGCCAAGGCGGGCGATACCGGCGTCGGCACCTTTGTGCGCATGTCGGACCAGAGCAACAACACCTTGGCCGAGGTCATTATCGGCGAGGTCTATCCCGAGCGGCCCGAGTTGCGATACGTGGCCATTCCCAAGGTCAATCGCGTCTATGCGGCCAAGGTGGATGTCAGCAAGCTCTCCACCAATTTCAAAGACTGGATCAACAAGGACCTGCTGCAACTGAATTCCGCGAACATCGATCACATTCAACTGCACGATTACTCGATCGATCCCACCCAGAATCCGCCCTACATCGGCGGCGATATCATCGAGCTCAAGTACAACGCCTCGGCCCCCGCCGCCGAGAAATGGCAAATGGAGGGCACGCCCGGCGGCAAGGAGCCCGACCGCAAAAAGTTGGACGCCATGCTGCAAGCGTTCGAGCAATTGCAAATCGTCGACGTGCGCGCCAAGCCGGCCGCGCTGGGTCGCGGCCTCAGCGGCCAGGAAGGCTTGCAGCTCAACCAGCAGATTGTGGAAGGCCTCGCCGCGCGGGGATACTACATTGTGCCCGTGCCCGAGGGCGGCATCCAACTGCTCTCCAAGCAGGGCGAAATTGTGATTGCCATGAGAAACGGCGTGGAGTACGTGCTGCGGTTTGGCGAAAAGGCCCAAGACCTTGGCAGCGACACCACCGACACGGCCGCCGCCAGCGCCAACGACAGCCGCTATCTGCTGATTGTCGCCCGCTTCAACCCTGACCTGCTGCCCAAGCCCAGCTATCGCGACCTGCCGGTCGAACCGGCCGACCCCAACGCCAGCGAAGAGGCCGCCCCCACGATCGATCCCACCGAAACGCAGTTCAGCGTCACCAACCTCAGGCAAATCAAGGAACAAGGACTCAAAACGGCCGCCGACTTCCAGGCCATGCGCGAAGAAGTGGAAAAACAAAACGCCCTGGTGCGCAAACGGTACGAACGCCGCGTGGAAGACGGACAAAAAGCGGCCCAGGCAATCAACGATCGCTTCTCGGGCTGGTTCTACATCATCAACGACGAACTGTTTGAAAAGATTCATCTCGATCGGGCAGAACTACTGGTCGATGCGGGCACCCAGGAGGATGAACCTGAGCCCTCCGCCGGGCTGCCCGGCAGCGGAGGGCTGCCGCCGGGTCTTAATTTCCCTGGCGTTTTTCCGCCTCCCAGTAATGGTCCTTGACCCGCTGCCTTTCGATTGCCGCTCGCACCCGGACGGCGTGAACGGACTTCGGCCCGCGGCCTGAGATTCCTTCCGCCCGGCGGGTCTGGCACGAAAGCATCGCGCCCTGCCAGAATGGGCGTACCCCGTGGGTCGCGCCCCTCGATCAACAACTTCTCAACCAACAAGGGCGCCGAGCGCCTGCCTGGAGAACCTGGTGGAGTTTCATCAAGCAAGACTGGCCAACGGCTTGGAAGTCGTGGCCGAAAGCAATCCCGACGCGCATTCGTGTGCTCTGGGTTTTTTTGTGCGGACCGGAGCCCGCGACGAAACGCCGCAACTGGCCGGGGTGAGCCACTTTCTCGAACACATGGTGTTCAAAGGCAGCGACAACCGCACGGCCGCGGATGTCAACCGCGAGTTCGACGCCATGGGCGCCGACAACAACGCCTACACCAGCAAAGAAAACACCGTGTATTACGCGGCCATGCTGCCCGAGTTCCTCGGCCCTTCGCTGGAACTGTTGGCCGACATGTTGCGCCCCTCGTTGCGCGAGGAAGACTTTGAGACCGAGCGGCAGGTGATCATCGAAGAAATTCGCATGTACGACGACCAGCCGCCCTACGGGGCCGACGAGCGCTGCGAGGCGTTGCACTTTGGCGCGCACCCGCTCGCCAATAGCGTGCTCGGCTCGGTCGCTTCGATCGAAGCCCTGTCCGTCGACCAAATGCGCGAGTATTTTCGCCAGCGGTATTGCCCCGGCAACATCACGCTGGTCGCCACCGGCAAGCTCGATTTCGACTCGCTGCTGTCAAACGCCGAAAAATTCTGCGGCAACTGGGAACCCGCCGCCACCACCCGCGCCATCACGGCTCCCGTCCGGCATCCCGGCTTCAGCAACCTGCGCAAGGAAGCCTCGACGCAGGAGTATTGCCTGGAGTTGGCCGCCGCTCCGTGGGAAAAGGCCGCCGATCGTTACGCGGCCGACCTGCTGACCACCATCCTGGGCGACAACTCCGGCAGCCGGCTCTATTGGGAATTGATCGACACCGGCGAGGCCGAACAGGCCGGCATGTATTACGTGGAGTATCAAGGCGCCGGGTTGTTCTGGACCATGCTCAGTTGCCATCCCGACAAGGTCGAACGCAACCTGCAAGTCGTCCATCAGGTCTTTCAAAAGGCCGCCCGCGAAGGCATCACGGCCAAAGAATTGGAGCAGGCCAAGAACAAGACCAAGGCCCACGCCGTCATTTCCAGCGAGCGCCCCATGCGCCGGCTCCGCGCCGTCGGCGGCAACTGGATCCAACACGGCAGTTATCTCTCGCTCCGCGAAGAACTGAACCAGGTTTCGGCCGTGACCATCAGCGACATCATGCGGCTGTTGGAAGAATATCCTCTCTCGGCCGCGACCACGGTGGCAATTGGACCGCGCGCGGAACTGCAACTGGCCGGCGAGTAGGAGGGGCGCCGTTCGCAATCACGAGACAAGCTGAGTTAGCCCCGGAAACGCAAGAGTTTTCGTCGCGAGTTGCATCGCAGGGACTTTGACTGGCGCTTGGCCAGGCAGAGCAACCGACTGGAGTCGTATCGCGCAATTGCCCTCACAATCCTTCGGCGTTGATACCACAATCCGCCGGAAGTGGCCGGACGACCATGTTGGGTAGAAGGCGTTGCTAAATTTCCCAGCCCTTGCGGTACTGGCTGTGAATGAGCGATTCTGCCTTCCCGTTGCCGGCCGGTTTCAGGTTCGCGGCGTCCCAGTCGAATCCGCCGGCGCGGTAAGCCACGTTGCCCAGCAGCACCGTTTCGCTCATCGGGCCCGTGTAGTCGAAGTTGCAGGTGGCGGCGGGGCCGCCCTTGCAGGCTGAAATCCATTCTTTGTAAAAGCCGGGCGACTTGGAAATGGTTTTGGCCGGCGGCTCATGGCCTGCAAAATCTTTCTCAGGCAGCAGCTTTCGCATATTGAAGCCGCAGAGCAGCATCCCTTGGCTGCCGATAAACAGGTTGTTGGCGCCGCTGCCGTTGATTCCCAACTTCGCCAGAATCGGGGGGCCGCTCTTGGTGTGATACCAATACAAGACAACCGGCTCGCGGCCGCCGCTTGCCGGAAATTCAAACCGCGTGGCCATCTCCTTGGGCGTGGTTTGCGGATGCGGTTTCCGGTCGCCGGCATCGACGCGGTTAGGCTGCGTCAGTCCCAGCGCCCAGTAGGGAATGTCCAGAATGTGACAGCCCCAGTTGCCCGTTTCCCCAGTGCCAAAGTTCCACCAAAACCGCCAACCGTAAGGGGCGTAGGTGGAATGGTACGGCCGTTCCGCCGCGGGTCCCAACCACAAATCCCACTTCAATGTGGCAGGCACCGGCGGGGTGCCTGTGGGGATGGGCGGCATGCCGCGGTCCCCGCCGATCCAGCTATGGCATTCTTTCACTTCGCCGATCGCGCCCGATTGAATCAACTCCACCACCCGATGCATGTTCTCCATGGTGTGCCGCTGCACGCCCAGTTGCGTGGCCACCTTCATTTTGCGGGCAAGCTCCGTCATGGCGCGCACCTCTGCCACACTATGCGCCATGGGCTTTTCGCAGTAGCAGTGCTTGCCCATTCGCATGGCCATCATCGCCGGATGAAAGTGCGTATGGTCGGGCGTGCTGATCACGACGGCGTCGATTTGGTTTTCCAACTCGTCGTATAGCCTGCGAAAGTCGTAAAACTTCTTGGCCTTGGGGAACCTCTCGTAGGCGTTTCCGGCGCGAACGTCGTCCACGTCGCACAGGGCCACGATGTTCTCGCCGGCCACTCCGGCCAGGTTGGCCGCGCCGCGCCCGCCAATGCCGATCACCGCGATGTTCAGCTTCTCGTTCGGCGATTGCGATTCATCGGCGGCGCAGGCGTCGCCGGCGATCCAATAGCCGGCCCCGAGGGCGGCAACGGTTTTCAAGGCGTCGCGACGCGAAAAGCGGGTAGACATCTTGGTTAGCGCTCCCAAACAGAAACTGTCGCGGAGAGATTCAAGCCGTCGTCAAAGGCACGGATTCCATTGTCAACCGGCCTCGCGAGCGATTCAAGCCACGATCGGCATGCCCTGGGGGGAGCGGCCGCTGTTTGCCGCCGATCCTCGGGTCAGGCCGGCCTTTGCTTCAACAGGTCGCGAATCTCGGTCAAAAGTTCTTGATCTTTGGTGGGGGGCGGCGGAACGGCGGCTTCCTCCTTCTTTGTTCTCATCACCCAGCCCAAGAACTTGACGATGAAGATGAACAACGCCAACGCCACGATCAGGAAGTTGACAATTTCTCCCAGAAACAAGCCATAGGGGATCTCCTTGCCCTGGATCACCCATTTCCAATCGAGATAGCCTTGTTCGCCGGGAATCACCACGCTGATCAGCGGCATGATTACGTGCTTGACGAGAGAATCGATGATCTTGCCGAAGGCAATGCCAATGATCACACCCACGGCAAGGTCGATCACATTTCCCTTGAAGGCGAAGTTCTTGAATTCCTCGAACAGAGAAAACGCCTTCTTCTTGGGGTCGAAATGAGTCGCGGGATCCATGAGATTGTTCTCCAGGTGACGACAGCCGGGCGATCGAACGACCATGCAGAAGTGCTCGCCCAGGGGACGAAGCGAATGCGCGCAGTATATCGGCCGCGTGGGCAAAACGCGAAATCACCCTATCGATACCCCAGCACTGGTCCGACAATCCGCCGACAAGGGCCGCCAAGGCCCGGTTGAGTTCAGTCCCCAAAGAATGCCGGATTCGCAGACCCTGTTGGCAATTGCCCCGCGCACTGGGGGAGCGCGTTTCGGCCTGCAACATTTCAGCGCCGCGCGCCGTCCGGCGGAACTGGCGTTGGCCGGGGAATGGGGGAGAGCTGGTTTGGACGGCGATTGCGCAACAGCGATGGCGCAGCAAAAAACCCCGTCCGATGGCAAACATCGGGCGGGGCTGAGATCAAAGGGAAGAGTGCCTGCGATGACCCAGGAAGATTACCATGCAAAGTGGGCAAATGCCTTGTTGGCATCGGCCATGCGATGCACGTTTTCGCGCTTGGTCATGGCGGCGCCTTCCCGCTTGTAGGCCGCCATCAGTTCATCGGCCAGCACGCGGGACATCGAGCGTCCCTTCTTTTCGCGGCACGCGCCAATCAGCCAGCGAATCGCCAAGGCCTGCTGCCGCCGCGAACTGACCGGCATTGGCACCTGGTACGCGGCGCCACCCACCCGGCGGGAACGCACCTCGATGGCCGGTTTGACGTTTTCGACCGCTCGGGTGAACACGTCGATCGGCTCCGTCTCGCTGATCTTTTTCTGGATCAGATCCAGGGCGTCGTAGAACACCGCTTGGGCGGTGGTCTTCTTGCCGTCCCACATGAGATAGTTGATGAACTTGCTGGCCAACAGCGAACCATAACGCGGGTCGGGAGAAAGCTGCTTGCGGCTAGCGGTAATTCGGCCCATGCCGATGAACTCCTGATGGCCAATAAACTCTGGTCTAGTTTGTGATGCGTATCGCGACTTCGGGGGCAGACCAGCCGAGCGGCTTGCCTGCGTGCCCCTTGGCCAGCCCCCTGGTTCTTGGTTAACCCGGCTTCTTGGCGCCGTACCGGCTGCGAGATTGTTTGCGGCCGTTCACCCCCAGGGTATCGAGCGCGCCGCGAACCACTTGGTAGCGCACGCCCGGCAGGTCGCGAACGCGGCCGCCCCGGACGAGCACAATCGAGTGTTCCTGCAATTGGTGGCCTTCGCCCGGAATGTAAACGGTGACTTCCTTGCCGTTCGACAGGCGTACCCGGGTGATCTTCCGCAAAGCCGAGTTCGGCTTCTTGGGAGTCATGGTCTTCACCTGCAGGCAGACGCCCCGCTTTTGAGGGCAGGCGTCGAGCACGGGCGCTTTGCTGAACCGCCGGGGCTTTTGCCTCCGCCTGCGGACGAGCTGATTGATGGTCGGCATATGGATCGATTCTCGTTTTCTATTCGGCTCTGCGGTCAAATCCGGCAACGCGGGTGCCAGAACTATCTTCCTACGGGGTGGATGCTGATAATCGTATGACAAGCCAGAACGGGGGTCCAGCCTGGCGCGGCGAAGAATCCATAAGTTTATCGGTTCGGGTCGGACTGTCAACACCTGGCGCGCGGCGTCTGATCCTGGGCGAAATGCAAAAAATTCTCGCCACGCGGCGGGGGGACGCCGCTCAGCACATCGCTCGACCCCCGCACACATTGATCGATTGCCCAGTAATGGCCCGGGCGGCGTCGGTCGCCAGGAATGCCACCATCGCCGCGATTTCGTCCGGCTCCAGCCGCCGTCCCAAGGGCGAGGCTTGGCGTTCCAGGTCTTCGAACGGCGTGCCGGTGCGCGCGGCGTCGTATTCCAGGCGTTTGTCGTTCATGAGCGACCGCGTCACGCCAGGGCAGACGGAGTTCACGGTCACGCCGGTTCCGGCCGTCTCGAGCGCCGCCGCTTTGGCCAGGCCCGCCACGGCGTGTTTGCTGGCCGTGTAGGCGGCGCCGTGAAAACTGGGAACCTTGGCGTTGATCGAGGCAATGTTGATGATCCGCCCCCAGCCGCGTTCGATCATCGCCGGCAATGCTAGCTTGGTCAGCAAATACGGCGCGGTGACGTTGATCGCGAACGTGAGATCCCAAAAATCGTCGTCGAACGCGACCAGCGGCTTGGGGTTACTGCTGCTGCCCACCCCCGCGTTGTTGACCAGAATTTCCACCGGCCCCCAGGCTTGCCGCACCTGGTCCAGCAGTTTGCCAGGCACGGCGCGGTCGGTCAGGTCGGCGGCGAGGGCCATTGCCGTGCCGCCGGCCGTTTGTATTTCGTCCACCAGGCTGGCCAGTTGATCTTCACTGCGGGCGGTGACGGCCACCTTGGCGCCTTGGGCAGCCAGCGCCACGGCGCACGCCCGGCCGATTCCGCGGCCGGCGCCGGTCACCAGGGCAATTCGGTTCTGCATGGTCCAAACATTCCTGAACAAGAGAAGGGCTTTACGAGCAATCCCACGCGACAAACTCGCGGGCCAACCGTTGGCCAGCAGGCCATGGTAGCAAGTGGGCGCGGCCCTCGCTCGCCGTGCCGACCCACAATGACCCAAGAAGCAAAAACCGGTTCCGTGGTGGGGAAGCGGATTGCCAAGGCCCGCCTGACCACGGTGTGCAGGAGGGCGTGTTCCGCACCGTGACCCGCCAAGCGGCAAGCCGGCGGGCGGGAGTCGCCTCGACAGTCATTTGCCAAGCCTGTATACAAAACGAAGATAATGCCAACCGGCCATGGGCGAGGGAAGGTTTTGCCTTCGCAACTGCCATGCGCGCCAACTGGCTTGACCGCCGGGTTTTGGGCTCTGTCCGCGACCGGCTCCAAGTGCGAGGGAAAAATGCAAACGGTTCCCAAGAGCCGGCATATCGTGTTTTTGCTGCTGGCGGCGACCGGTCTCACCATCGACCTGGTGACCAAGTGGTGGACCTTTCACCCCCAACACGGTCTGGGAATGCCGGGGCACGACCGCTGGACCATCTGGGACGGCATCCTCACGATCGAAACCAGTTTGAACGAGGGCGCCCTGTTTGGCGTCGGGCAAGGCTGGGGGATCTTGTTCATTCTGCTTTCGGCCGTGGCGATCATTGGCATTGGTGTGTGGTTGTTTGTCGCCGGCGCCGCGCGCGACTGGCTGCTGACCATCGCCTTGGGAATGATCACCGGCGGCATTTTGGGCAATCTCTACGATCGCTTGGGTTTGCCGGGACTGACCTGGCACGCCACATTTGGCAATCACCAGATTGGCGAGCCCGTCTATGCCGTGCGCGACTGGATCCACTTCCAAACCCCCTGGTTTGATTGGCCTATCTTCAACATCGCCGATAGTTTGCTAGTGTGCGGCGTGGGACTGCTGTTGTGGCACGCCTACGTGATCGAACCGCGACGCATGGCCGCCGAAAAGAAAGCCAAGCAGCAAACAACAGAAACTGCCGAACCTTCCGTGCCTTCCCCCAAGACCCAAGAGACTTCCACCGCCAAGGGTCGCTGAATCAACGCCACGGCAGGGCACGACAGCCAATCACCTCGCCAGCGAGGAGAGCATGGCGTCGCGCAGTCTGCACTCGGCGCGGCCGGCTGCTGACGCAACGCGATGTCCTTCAGCGATTCTCGCCAAAATCTTCGTCGCCCAAATCGTGGGGGCGAGCCAAGGGGCCTTCGCCACGGCGATGCTCCGCCCGATGATCGCCCGGGGAGTGACGTTCATGCCTCCGGGCACGCAACTCGTGGCTGGTGGCCCGCGCCAAGTCGATCGTCGGCAGGTAAATGAACAGCATGTCGTTGTAGATCGCCATGTCGGGGCACCGCAGTTCGTCTGCGTGTTCGGGCAGGCTCCAGACAGTCAGCCGCACTTGTTCGCGCCAACTCTTGAGCCAGAGCACCAACATCCCCAACACCACGATCACCAGGGAAAGCGTCGGCGTGAGCCAAGGGCCGAGCAAACAGCTCAAGGTCGAAACCACCATCAGGGCCAGAAACATCACCCCGAAAATGGCCAGAGGGCGGTCGAAGCTGCGATACCGAACTTCGAAATGGCAGGCGGCGAGGCCCGATCGGGCACCCGACTTCCAGCACTGCCGCGGCAGTTCGAGTTCCCAGTCGAGGTCGTGCCGGGCCTCGTGTTCGGCCACCTTGACCAGCCGCCTTCGCTCGAAAGGGTTGATCAGAAACGGAATCCAAACCTGAACGTTCAACCAGACTTGTCGAAGCCAGGGGCGCACGAAGCGGCCATAAGGCGACCAGCGCTGGCGACGCCCGCCGCCTGGTGGTTGCTGGTTGCCTGCGGCGTCCGCCGAATTATCGTCTGCTCGCTCCTCGGTCATGCTGGCAATGGTAACCACGACCTCTTGCGTGCGTCCAGAGAGCGAGAGAACTCCGCTTTGGACCTGCTAAAAAACCTTAAGGGGCTTGCAGTCGCGCCAACGCACGCCGGGCGTCGTCTTGAATCTCGGCCGAGGGAATGTCGTTGGCCATGGTTTGGAGCAACTGCCGGGCAGGCTCGCTGGCGATACTTTCGAGCACCTGCACAACCCGTTTGAACCGGTACACTTCGGCCTGGCTGTATCGCGGACCTGTTTTACCCCCCGATCCCAGGATCAGTCGGATGCGAAAGCGAACCTCGGCCGAAAGCGTGCGCCGCAGCTCTTTCTTGAGGGCATCGGCGGCCACTTCGAGCATTTGCTGCAGGGTTTGCGTTGCCCTTTCGCGAACCATGTACTCCTGATCGTCTAGCTGCTGGATAAGCTGGGCGATCTGCGAGGCTTCCGAGGTGTTCAACAGTTCTCGAAGCTTGGTTTCGATGAAGGGGAGCGAAACAGCCGGTTCGGCCCCCAGAGCGTACATGGCTTTGCGGGCCACGCGGGCGTCGGCGTGCGTCAGGTCTTCCCAAACCTGGATCAACCGCTCGGGTGTGAGCGGTTCGTCGGCCGTGCCCCCCAGGGTGGCTTGTGAAACCTCCCACAGCACGATCGTGTGGTCGGTGCTGGCCGTCGCCAGGTATTTGCCGGTGGGAGAGAAGCAAACCGCGGTGGCAATGGCTTTATCTCCCCCGGTGGTGGCGTCGAGGGTGGCCAGCGCGTTGCCGCTGACGATTTCCCATAGCATGGCGGCCCCGTCGCGACCCGCACTGGCCAGCATCCGCCCATCGGGCGAAAAATCCAACCTTTGCACCGGCTTCGTGTGTCCCTGAAGCTGGCCCATCAGTTTGCCGGTCGCCACTTCCCACACGTGGATGCGATTGTCGCGCCCGGCGGCGGCCACGGTAAGGCCATCGGTCGAGAAGGCCACGTGCACGGGAACATCGCTGTTGCCTGCAAGCTCGCGAACCACGCGACCCGTGGCGGCGTCGGTCAGCCGCAATTGGTTGCTGTTGAGGCTCGAAGTGCAAGCCAGCAGGCCGCCGTCGCGCGAGAGGGCCTTGGTCGCCGGCGGGGCCAGCGTGCTCTTGCCAACCGGTTGTTTGTCGGCCGCGCGAATGTTGTCGATCGTACCCCGATACACATACCGAATTTCGTTGCCGTCGCGGCTGAACGCCGCTTGATCCCACAAGCCGGGGTGCACCCAGATTTCCTTGCCGGTTTCGGTATCCCAAAGCTGGGTGGAAGGATTGTTGAGCGTGGGTTCGCCCAGCAGGATGGTCTTGCCGTTGGGCGAAAAACCGAGCAGCCGATCGCCGGGCAGGCGATGCAATTCTTTGCCGTCGGGAATGCTCCAGAGACGAATGGTTTGATCGGCCCCGCGCGATGCCAGCAGCTTGCCGTCGGGCGAAAACAACAAATCGTAGATGGTTCCCTGGTGTCCGTCGTCGTCGTCGGGGTCGGGCGTGCCCAACCGCAGGATCATGCCCTGCGTCTGTTTCGACGGTGACGGAGGGGTGTTGTCGCTGGCTTCTTGGGCTCTCAGCGAATGGGCGAAGAGGATCGAGGCCAGCACCGCCACGACCAGCCCACACCTCCAACCTCCGTCCACTTCGCCGCCAACGTGGAGAGTTGCGCCGCGGGAGGAATTTCGTCGAACCGACATGGCAGGATTACCTCGGCTCCAAGGGCAGTTCGCGGCGGGCCGGGAGCAGTGCCCGTTCCACAGGCAACGCCGCCCTGGGCAGCGTCTCGATTCGCACCGCTTTCTGGGGAGCCGCGGGTTGCGGCGCCGGCTGCGCCTCGGGCAGGCGCCGCGGCGGGGCGTCCGGGGCGGGCTTTCCCTGCGGCAGAGGAATCAAACCCGGGGCAGGAAGCGGGATCGCCTCGGGCAGAGGAACTGCTTGGGGGGGCGCCGGACGGGGCTGAATATTGGGTGGAACTGGCTGCGGAAGCGGGACAGGCACCGGTTGCGGCTGCGGCCGGGGTTGCGGCTGCGGCTGTGCCGCGGGGAGTTCGGTGATTTCTGGCTCGATTGCGGGGCTCTTTTCGTCGGCAGGCCAGGCTTCGTCGCTCAGTTCCACCCGCACCGTGCCAATGTTCGCGGCGAACTCCACCGTTCTCTTGGTGGGATTGGCCGTCAATTCATAAAAACTGGGAATTCCGCCCAGGGTGTGCCGGTGAGCCACGCGGCCATCGCGTTTGTCGACAAAGACCAGGCAAAACTGCTGCACCACGCCGACTCGCCGGCCATTGACCGGTACCCGGTTGCCGTACAGGTACGACATGAAGCACAACAGGGGGCTGCCTTCGGGCTGGTGCAGCGGCAAGGCAACATCGCGGGCGGACTGCGACCAGGCCAAACGGCCTTGGGCATCGAACCCGTGCAAATAACCGTTGATGGAGGGAGCATCGTAAACGCTGGGGTTTTGCAGCGGACGAATCATCCACCCGTTTTGATTTCGATTGCCGGCCACGGGCGACTGGGTAGCCGCCAGCACGTAACGATCCTGGTGGCGCAGCACGTAGATCGCGGCCAGCGAATTCATGGCGTCTACCTTGGCGTCGATGGCGATGTCGCCGGTCGTCGGCTCGAGCAACTGGAACCGTCCCCCGCGTTCCAGCACTGCCAACCGGCCGTCGCTGGAGAAGGCGGCTTTGGCCGATGAATCGAAGGTTCGCGACCAGACATCCTGTTGTTGCTCCACATCGAACAGGCGTACGGTGACCTGCTGGCCGTTGGTGCTCCAGGTGAGCACCCGGCTGCCCAAAGCGCGCATTCGCTGCCCCGCGGCGGGGACAGTTTTTTCGCCAAGCCGGGCTCCGTCGGCCACGCGGTACGCCGTTGCGCGGTTGCCGCTGGCTGGAACGACATACACCACGTGCTCGTCGCCGAACACTTCGCCGCCGCTGGGTGCATCTTTGCGCACCCAAACGATCTCGCCCGTTTCGGTATGGACCGATACCAGTTCACCGCCGCGGATAAATGTGGTTTGGCGGCCGACCACCGGCGCCATCGAACCCAGGGCCACGCCGGTCGGCAAGCGCAAGCGCACGCGAGCCTCGCCCCAGGCCATGGTTTCCCACTGCGGGATGGGGAACATGCGCTGGATGCCCACCGACGGAAACATGTCGGAAAGCGGCTGGACCCAGCGGATTTCGCCCGGCCGTTCCGTGGCGGTACCCAGGGTGTCGATCCCCAGCAGATAGCAGCCGGTGGAGAGCACCACCAGGTGGCCATGCGCGCCGAGGCTCTGCCCGTGCTGGGACGAAGCGAGCGTTTCGTTGGAGTAGGGGTCGATGAACCGCGTTCGCCACAGTTCTTTTTCAGCGCTGCGCGCCACGAGGGCCGCGTTGTTTTCGATCTCAAACGATACGCCACTGAACTGCGGCAAGGGCGTCAGAATTTGATGCACTCCCCAGGTGCGCCCCTTGGCCGGCACTTGCACGGTGGCGCTGGTCCCGGTGGCCTTGCCCAGGGGCCAAACGGCGGGTTGGATGAATTTTTCCAGTTCCGGTTGGCCCAGCAGCGTGGCGGCCAGCGCTGCGCCGGTTTGCCCATCGCTCAGCCGGTCGTCGGCGAACTCGCCGCGCAGCCGTTGGGCATAAAACGCGGCCGGCGGCCATTGTTTTCGCTCGGTGAAAATCTTTGCCAGCAGGGCGACGGCTTCGGCCTGTTCGGTTCGATCTCCCAGGTCGGCCAGCGGGAGCAATGCTTGCTCCATTTGCAGCCAGGGACGCGAGTCTTGAGAGGCGAGTTGCTCGGCCAAACGCCATCGCAGTCGCTTGGATTCGGGATGCCAACCCCATTGGGCGAGCGAGCGGCGCAGCGCCTCGGCATCGGTTGAAACCGCGGCTTGCTGGAGTTGCTGCTGCACCAGGGGCGCCATCTGTTGCCGTTGCGCGTCGGAAGCGGCTTCCCACAAGCTGCGCAGGCGGTCTTGCACCAGATGCTCGCGGCGAACCAACAGCGCCGGCTCCAGTTCGTGCAGGGTTTCGTCTTCGAGTTGCAGTCCCGCCAACCGCAGATAGGCCGTCATCGAACCCACCAGGTCGTTGTTGGCAGCGAGACCTTCTCCCACCACTCGCCAGTATCGGGCGGCCGTGGCCGGACGAACCAACAGCGGTTCCAGTTCTGCTCGCAACTGCTGGTGCTTGGTGAAATCGGCCTGGAGCGACTTCAGCAGGCACAGGGCCAAAAGGTCTTTCGCGCGATGGTCGCCACCAAACGAAACCGCCCGGCGGAGGCAGTCCGCGGCCTCGGCCACTTTGTCTTGCTGCAACAGGATGTCGCCGCGGAGGGTCCAGGCCTCGGCGTCGCGTTCGTTGGCGGCCAGGCGTTCTTCGAGCGCGGAGGGCGAAACGCTGAGGTGGCTGTCGCAGCCGTCGAGCGATACGCAGTACACCCGCTCGCCAACGGCGATGAGGTTGCCAATCGCCTTGGGTTCGAGCGTGGAATCTCCCAGCGGGCGCAGCACGATGTCGCCCGTATCAAACGCCACCTGGGCCACCAATCCGTCGTTCAGCGGCACCACGTAGCGATCGCCGGCCAAATAGCCGCGCCCCGCCGGCTGCCTTTGCTGCGGAAACCGGGTGCTCCAAACGACGCGGCCCGTGTCCAGTTGCACGGCGCGCACCTGCTCCGATCCCACCAGCACCGCCCGACCTTGATACACGCCGCCCACGTACAAGGCGTCGCCGCGGTCGACTGGTTCCCACAGTTCCGAGCCATCCATCAGGCTCAGGCCGAACAGTTTGTTGGAACCCACCGGAGTGAACAGCACCCGACCCGAATCGATGGTCGCCGTGGAGTCGCTCCAGCCGCTGGTGGTGAGCAGATTTTTGCTGGTGTTGATGATCCAACGTTGCCGAGGCGAGGCCGACACGTCCGCGGGGAAACTATACGCCCAGAGCAACGATCGCGAACTCAAATCGACGGCCACGGCCGCCCCGGCCGCCGTGGGGCAAACCAGCACGCCGTCGGCAAACGAGGGCGAAACGCCCGCCTGCCGCCGCGCCTGGTCGCCGGGGTAGGTTTGCTCCACCATGCACAACGATTGCGACCACAGCACGCGGCGGCCCTCTTCCGCATGGTGGTCCAACGCCACCAGGCGCACCTCGGAATCGATTTCGACCAGGGCATAAAGCAACCCCGCCAAGGGCAACGGGGGTCCCATGAACCAGCAGCCCGCCAGCTCCAGTTCAAAATCGCTCTGGGGACCGCCCAGTTCCCACTTGAGCTTGCCCGAACTGGCCTCGTACGCGCGCAGGGTGTTGTAAGACCGCCTGCCTGCCTGCTGCACCACGCCGTTGACGATGCGATAGTTGGGCGTTTGGGGAGCCAAGGGCACGTCTTCGATGGCGAACACTTGGTCGCCGTCGCTGCTCAGCGTGCCGTAGGTGGCGTCGCCGGTCAGGCGATGGATGAGCGAAGTCGCGACAGTTTGGCGCCCCGGCTGCGGTAAGCCCCGGATATTGTTCTGGGGATTGTTGGGGGCCGGCCTGCCGGCTTGCGAAGCGGCCGTGCGCAACAACTGCTGCACGGTGGGATCCACGCCTGCCGTCCAAACGCGCTTGCCGCTGGCCTGATCGACCGCCACCAACTGCGTGGCGGTGCGAAACACCACCCGATCGCCGGCCACCACGGCTTGCGTCGCGGGCAGCAATGGTTCGCCCTGCGCGGCGTACATTTCGGCGATGATTTGAGCGGCTTCGATCACGCCCCGATCGAGGTGCGTTTCGCCCGACTCGCCGTTGGGGTCGTGAAACTCGTCGTAGAACGGGGCTCGCCACGCGGTGGCGACGACGGGGCTATGCAGGGGGATCGACTGGTTGCGCGCCGCGTCGCCGCGATGCACCAGCCATTGTTCGCCGGTGGAGATCAATCCCGACTGCTTTGGCAATTGGCTCGCCAGCCAGGCCAGCGGATCTTGATTAGCGGCGAACAAAGCGCGGCGTTGGCCCCCCAGGTCCAAGAAGCCGTCGGGCTGCCGCTGCTTGAGGGCCTGCAATTCGGCCGCCGCCAGATCGTCGAATCCGGCTTGATACCAGCAGGCTGCGGACAAATACGAAAGGTGCGGCTGAAATTTCCCCGACACGGCCTCGGGCGTATCGATCAATTGACGCAAGCACAGCGCGGCTCCCAAGGGCTGCCCGCGATCGCGCAGGTGCTGCGCCAATAGCCAGGTGGCCTGATAGCCGGCCTGCGTGTGGAAATACCGGGCAGCAATGTCGGCGATCGATTCGTAATCGCCCGCCGCCGCGGCCTGGTCGAGCAGGCGTCGGGCCTCCACGCCGCTGAGCAGCTCGAATTGTTCGCGCCCTGCCAGTGGCAGGCTTCCCAGCAACCGCCGCGCTTCGGCCTTGACGCTCACCCGATTGGCCGACTGGCCTTCCCTTTGATAGAAGAAGTCTTCTTTGATCTTGAGCACGTCGGCCAGCAGCCGGACGGCGTCGGCGTAGTTCTCATCGGCAATTTCCTGCCGGGCTTTGTCCAGCGCGCGGTTCACGTTGCGGTCTTCGGCGAAGATGACCGGCGAATCGCCCTGGCCCGGCGGCTGACCGATGATGATGTTGCCCGGCTGCAACTGAACCCGGATCTGGGCGGTAGTCTGCCTGGCGCCGGGACCGGCCAGCGCAGTGGCGAATGCCGCGGCCCATAGGCATGGCAGCAGTCGCGAATGCCGCCTGGGAGCAGCAACCGCTGGGGATGAGCTCAAGCAAAATTCCGATTTGGAATGTGCTGCGGTGGGTAACGACATGGAATACGCCCGCGGCTGAAAGGAAATTAAGGGATGCTCAAGTTATAATCGAGACGGTCAAGAAACGCATGCGGTTTGCCAAACAAACAACGGGCGTGGGAAGCCGAGGCCTCCCACGCCCCGTTGCCTTCAGGGCTTATCTCTGCAATTCACCAGGCGTTCCAAATTCCGCGCGGCTGGCGGCTCATTCGGCTTCGACGCGATACCAGTCGCGGCCGATTTGCACCACCACGTTGCCCAGCGCCAGGTATTGGGCCAGCCGGACGTCTTGGCCGAGCAATTTGAAGTACTCGTCGGAGCGAACTTTGATCCGCTTGATGTCTTTTTCCGCCACCTTTTCGCTGTCGTAGCGGCTGTCGTACCAGTCGTTGCCCGACTTGTAGAAAGTGCGGGCGCCGATGTAGCGGATGGCGGACAAGGCCGAGCCGTCCTTGCCGGCAGCCTTGAGGGCCATTTCGGCCTGATCGTAAAAGCGCCCGGCGGCGCCGCGGTCGGTGTCGCGGCGCGCCTCGGAAGCCGCCTTGGCTTCGCGCACCTGGTTGGCGCGCTGGGTGGTGTCGGCGGCCGGGGCCGAAGCCGCTTCGAGCTTGCCGAGGAATTGCCGCTGGACCCCCGGCGTCGCGCCGCTGCCCGTGGCGATGTCCTCGGCCATCAGGTAGCTGGTGTACGGCGTGACAATGCCGTGCAGCTTGGCCAGGTAGGTGACTTCCTTGATCAATTCCTGGTCTTGCATGCCGCCTTGGCGGATTTCATTCAGCAGGAAGTCCACCTTCTTGCCCGCCCACAACCGGGGCACGAACGAATTCTTGTCGTTGTCGGAATACTCCGGCAGGTTGATCTCAAAGTCGATCGTCTTGCTCTGGCCTTCGGCCAGGCCGGTCAGCTTGAGCGTGTGATTGCCGTGCCCTCGGTACCGGCCATACACAATCACCTGTTCTCCCCGGTAAATATCGGCGATTTTGCGGGGATAAACGTCGGTCACTTCCAGATCGCCGAAATCGAGCTTGAGGTCGGTCATGATCGGGGAGCCGACGCGATCGTAAAAGCGGCTGATCTTCTGAGCGATGTCTTCCTCGGGAAGGATGTAGTCGGCCTCGCCGCGATGATTGATCGCCAAGAGATCGAGCAGCTTGGTGTTGACGTCAAAACCTTCACCAAACACGAAGATCCGCACGTCTTGCTTGTTGTGCTTGGACACGCCCTGCAAAATGCCGTCGGGCTCGCGCTCGCCAATGGTGGGCAGGCCGTCGGTGGCAAACAGCACCATCTTCAGCCGGCCGTCTTCCTTGAGCAAACCAAGCGAGGTTTCTAGCGCGTCGGCAATGGCCGTGCCGCCGCGGGGCGCTAGTTTTTCCACATACCGCAAAGCCTCGGCGCGGGTTTGGTCGTTCACCGGAACCAAGGTGTCCTGCTTGAATACCCGCACGCCCGTGCTGAAATCGACGATATTGAAGCGGTCGTTAGGGCGGAGGGCTTCCACGCAGTATTTGAGGGCCGCGCGGGCCTGCTCCATCTTGTTGCCTTCGAGCATCGAGCCCGAGCAGTCCACGCAAAACACCACGTCTTTGGGCAGGATTTGATCGTCGGTCACTTTGCCGGCCCCGCTGCCGATGGTCGGCGACAGCATGACCATGAAGTGGCCGTCTTCGCCCAACTCGCGATGCGCCAGCACGCCGGCACTCACGTTTTCATCGGCCACCTGGTAGTACAGCACGAAGGGATGCTTGGGCAGATAGTCTTCTTGACTCCACGAAATCATCACATCGCAGTCTTCCGCTTCGCCGATCTTGACGTTGTGGGTGGGCGAGTAGACGTTCTTGATCGGTTCGGTCGACGTGATCTTGACCTTCACCCCGGCGCTCTTCAGCGGCTGCATGGAAGCCTTGGGGTTGGTATTGAGCATTTGCAACCGCACCACGCCCCCGCGTTTTTCCAGCACGGTGGTGTAGGTGAGCAGCACCTTGACCGTGCCATTGGCGGCGATTTTGGGAACCTGGGTTTGAATGAGTTGGTTGCCGTAGTACTCGAGCAGGGCCGGCGAACCGCCGCGTTTGACAATGTCGTTGAAGACCTCCTTGGCCTTGTCCACGTCGAGAATCTCGGCCTTCATTTCCTTGCCATCGACCAGCACGCTCATGTTGTCCACCTGCGCGCCGGGCTCCAGTTCCATAAAACAGGTGGCCCCCGTAATCTCCACGTTATTGGGATTGCGGAATGTGCAATCGTAGGTTTTGACCGCCACCTGGTCCTTGATGGTGACTTCGATGTGGTCGAGCCACACGTGCACCGGCTGCAACGATCGCATGAAGCAGGCCCGCACCACGGCCGAACCCGCGGTAACCGCCAGCAACGTGGCGGCAATTGCCAAGAAACGACGTTTGTTCATCTTCCAGACTCCTGTTTATCAAGGGCGCGAACGGCGCTACTCTTTGATCTCGAACTGTTTCTTCTGCACCTGGGTTCGCAACGTGCGAATCACGGCGGAATCGAGGGTTTCTTGGCCCGCGGCCTCGACCTCCTTGGCGCGGGCGGCCGCGATAAACTTGTCGCGGGCGGCGCTCAATTCCTTGATCTGGGCTTGCAGCTCGGCCCGCTTCTTGCCTTGCTCGGCCAGGTACGCCTGCTGGTCTTCCACGCTCTTGCCCCGCAGTTCCTCGGGCAGTTCCGCGGCCTTGAGGTTCTTGAGGTCGAGCGACTTCTTTTCAAAGGCTTCCACCAGGTCGTTGTCGGCACGGTACAAGCCCGAGGCTTTGAATTGGGCGCGGTCGGCGGCGGCACTGGGGGCCGCGGCGGCGGCGAGTCCGTCTTGGCGATTTTGCAGTTCGCGAGCCTGCTTGCGTTTTTCGTCGCCGCCAAAATAGACGAACGTTTTGTTGAGCTCGCTGCTGAGTTGGGCCAACTGCTGGTCGTGCGGCGTGGCAATGGCGGCAACCTGGCGGTCTTGATCGATGCTCACGTACGCGCCGTCGGCCAGTTCGGCGCCTCGCTTCCAACCGCTGTTCACTCCCACTTCGTAATTGCCGCAGTGGATGGTGTTGACGAGAATGCCCTGGGCGATGGCCGCCTGGCAGGCCTTGTCGGCATCGACCGAACCTTGGGTGAACGGTTCGTTGCCGGCGATGTAAATGCACTTGAAGTCGTCTTCGGACTTGCTCCAAGCCAATTGCTTGGTGGCTTCCGAAATCACCCAGCCGCAGTATTCATGCCCTCCCTTGGTGGTCAGCGCGAACAGTTCCTCGGAAATTTTGTCCAGGTTGTCGGTCAGATCGACAATCTTGCGCAAATGGCCGGTTTCCGCGGGCAGCGTGCTCTTGCCGTACTCAAGCAGGGCCACTTCGAGCTGCGGCTGTTGGCCATCGCGGCTGGCCTTGGCAAACTCGTTCACGATCTTCCAAAGCTGCGTGCGGGCCTGGTTGATCAGGCCGTCCATGCTGTTGGAGGTGTCGAGCAGAATGGCCAATTGAATTTTGGGACGCTTGACAACCTCGGGCTTGGCGCCGCTGTCGGAATTGCCTTTGTCGGCAGTGGTTTTGCTCTCGGCCGCGGCAGGTTGGGCGGCGGCCTTGGTTTGCCCACGCTCCGCCGCGCCGGACGACTGCCATAGCAGGCTGAGCCCCAGCAGTCCCGCGGTGAACACGCCAAGAATTTGGGTCATGATTCGAGCCCTTGCTTAAGAGGAAACATGCATGCCGGGCAGCGGCTGCCGCAATTCGGCGATCGCCTTGCGTCACAAATTGGAGCAAATGGGAAAACGGCTCAAGGAAGCGGCGAGGGAAGCGGTTTCATCCCCTGCGGCGTTGGACGGCCGCGGCAGGGGGAAAGTTCCCAGAAAATCGTCAACGGCTGCGAACGAAGGGATCAACGCAACGGCCGCCGGGGATTAGAATACGGCCCGTCCGCTGCACTTCCCTTATTGCGCAACTTATTCCCTGTAGACAACATAACTGTGAACTTGGCACTGATTGGCTATCGCGGAACCGGCAAAACCACCGTCGCGGCGTTGGTCGCCCGGCGGTTGGGCTGGAATTGGGTCGACCTCGATGTCGAGCTGGAACGCGCCGCCGGTCAGAGCATTGCCGAAATCTTCGCCGCCTCGGGCGAGGCCGCCTTCCGCGCGTCGGAAACCCAAACCCTGCAAAGGTATGCAGCACAAGATCGCACCGTGTTGGCCACCGGCGGCGGCGTAGTGCTCAAACCAAGAAACCGGGAACTGCTTGCCGGAATGACCGCCGTGGTTTGGCTGCAGGCCCCGGCGGACGTATTGTGGCAGAGGATTCAAGCCGATACAGCGACGCAAGCCCGGCGGCCCAATCTCACCTCCGGCGGAGGTTTGACCGAAGTGGAGCAACTGTTGGCCTCGCGCGAGCCGCTCTATCGACAGTGCGCCACGCTTGAGGTAGATACGGAGGAGCGTTCGCCCGAGGAGTTGGCCGCAGAGATCATCGCCCGACTGTCGCTGGAAGATAACGGGTAACGCCGGGGAGGGACCCCTCGGCCGCTTGCGGCCAATGTGTGGTAGGGTTTGGGGGGGGATGGACGCCGCAATAGCAATGTTTTGACTCCTTTTTCTTCGCGAGCCGGTTTGATTTGAACCTGATCCTTGACATACCACTGGGTTGGCGGTTGATGCTGCTGTTTGGGCTGGGGGCCTGCCTGGGCGCGGCGGTTAACCTGGCCGTCGACCGCCTGCGCTTTACTTCCCCGCGCTGGAATCCCTGGAATTCGACTGTCGATGCCATGTGGCGCTGGCTTGGGCGTTCGGTTGCACCGGCCGACGACAAACCGGCGGGCGACGCGGGCCACCGCTCGCGCAAGGCCAAGACCAAAATTGCATTGCTCTCGCCGCGCACCGCCGCCGATCGAATACCCATCGTAGGGTGGATGCGCTTGCGGCGCGAGGCGCCGCTGCGCGGCAATTTCTGGATGCGCCCCTTCCTAGTGGAAGTGGTGTTTGGACTTGCCGTCGCCTGGTTTTACTGGTGGCAGGTGGAGCAGTTGGCCCTGGTGCCCTTCTTGGGCGATCACGTCCTGCCAGCCCAGGTCGATCTGGGAGCCCTGCACCTGCAATATCTGGGGCACCTGGCGCTGCTGGTCATGATGCTGGCCGCCACCCTGATCGATCTCGACGAGTGGTTCATCCCCGACGCGATTACCATTCCAGGCACGCTCATCGCGCTTGGCCTGGCATGTCTTCCGGCCTCGCAACTCACGGTGCCCACACTCGAGCCGCCCAACGCGTTGGTCGACGTCACCTATTTGCAGGTGGCTTCTCCCCAGGCGTTTCCGACCGCCCTGGCCGGAGAAAAACTGAACTCGCTGTGGCTGGCGCTGGGTTGTTACTGGCTGTGGATTGTGGCGCTGCTCCCGCGGGTTTGGCGCTGGCGGCGCGGCTTGAAAATTGCCTGGTGGATCTTCTGGCGGCGGATCGCCCGAGCGGACAGTTCCAGCTGGCTGCTGGTGCTGGGCATGGTGGGTTCGGCGGGTATTGCGGCCATTTGGTACGCCGGCGGCGACGACCATTGGGCCTCGCTGCTCAGTTCGCTGATTGGACTGGCCGTGGGGCTGGTGACGATCTGGACCATTCGACTCGTGGGCGCCATGGTGCTGCGGCGCGAAGCGATGGGCTTTGGCGACGTCACCCTGATGGGCATGATCGGCGCCTTTCTCGGCTGGCAGCCCTGCCTGATGGTGTTTTTTATCGGTCCCTTTTTCGGCTTGGTGCCGGGTTTGGCCCAGTTGTTCTTCCGCCGCGATCGGCAGGTCGCCATTCCCTACGGGCCGTTTCTGTGTGCCGGCGCCGCGACCACCATGGTGTATTGGGCCGCGCTGTGGCAGCGAACGGAGCACATCTTTGAATTGGGCTGGCTGGTGCCGGCCGTGCTGGCCATTTGCGCCCCGCTATTGATTGTGCTGCTGCTCCTGTTGCAACTGGTGAAGCGGCTCCTGGGCGCGCGCGGCTAGAAGGGCATCTGGCTTGAGCCGGAACCGCCGGAGGCCGCACGCCTGGCGCTACTCGTGCAGCGAGTACAACACCACGTTGATGCCGATTTTGGCCGCCGAGTCGCGGGTATAGCCCCGGCACTGGTACGTCTCTTTGCTTTCCAGCGCGCAGCTCAAATCGTACGGCGAAAAGATCACGCCATAGCGGCCTTCGTCCACGGTGATCGCCTCGAGTTCGGGCTGGACCTCGCGCACGTCGGCTTTCACCGGACCGTCGTCCCGGCCGCGGCCGGGCTGCACCCGTTGCACCTTCGAAAGATCGAATCCGCCGTAGCGGGTGCTGAAAATCGGATCGGTAACGGGGATCGACGCCAACTTGCGGTCGGGAAAGATCAAACCCATTTCACGGCGGAAGCTCCGCGTGAATGCCTCGCTGGCGCAAACGGCATCGGCCAGGATCAATCCGCCGCGCTCTTCGACAAACATTCGCAACTGTTTTCGCTCGGCCTCGGTAAAGGAAAACTCGTTGCGGCCGTGCAAGAACACCATGTGATGGTCGAACAGCTTTTCGCCGGGGCTTAGCAGGCTCACCTCGCGCTGATCGGTGGGAACCAGCATGCCCAACTGGCGGCTCAACTCGCGCTGCAACGACGGCAGGGCGCCCGGCGCCGCGTTCCAGCCGCCGTCGTGCTGCAGCTTGGCGATGATCACTCGAGCCCGATCGAGCGCCCCGTCGGCGGCAGCCAGTTCGGTGCGTTCGGGAATCTCGTACTTGTAACGGAGTTGCCGGCCCGTGGCATAAGCCAGCACGTTGATGCCAATGGCCATGGCGGTGTCCACTTCTTGCTGCACCTGCGGGGGCAACTTTTCTTGTCGCCCCACCCGGTTCAGCTCCCAATAGCACGACAGCGATTGCGGCCCGCCCTGGGGATGCTGGCAATAGATCACACTGGTGCGGCAACCCACATTCACGCCGAACAACTGTCCCGCGTACATGGATTTGAGCTTAGGTACCTGCTCGAAAAACCACACCTCGTGCTCCGGTCCCAATTGTTGCATCGGGTTTTCGGGAAACACCTGGTCCATCAGCCGGCGGAAACTGGCGTCGAACGGACTTTGGGGGTCGCAGCAGCCTTCGGCAAAGATGAACCCGCCGCGACCCACGTACTCGCGCAGCGCATCCACAATCTCGGGCTGCATCAGGGCGTTTACGTCTTGGCTGCCGCTGATATACAGCACGGGTGATTGCAGCAGGTCGTCCACGTTGGCCTTTTCGGCGCGGACCACGTGCCAGGTGAGATCGAGTTTCCACCGCATTTCGACATAGCGGGTCAGGTTGGCCGCGTCTTGCGGATGGCGGTTCCAATCGGCCGAATTGAGGGGGCCGTATTGCAGCTTGGCCATCAGCGTGGGGCGCCGGCCTTTGGCCAGAAACAACAAGGCAAAGCTGGTGGCGATGCGTTCATCGGCCTCGGCCGTGCCCACCCCGCGCCAAGCCCCCGAGATTTTGTCTTGATGCTTGAGCAGTTCGGCGGTGCCTTCGCGATACCAGTCGTGCCCGCCAATCAACCGCTCGTGCGACAATCGGCCCACGCGTTCCAGCGCATACAGGTAATACAGCCACCAGGTGCCGCGGTCGGCGCCGGGGTTGCGATCGACAAAAAAGTGCCGCGCCAGCCATTCCAGACCCAGGGCAATGCGGTTTTGCGGATCGGGATTTCCGCAGCACAGCACCTGGTCGCCTTGGACCCGGCTGGCGCCCGTGTTCAAGCGGTCGGAAGCGATGATCAGCGAGGCAATGCCGGCGCTGGTCATGCTGCCGGTGGGAGAACGGCCCACCAGGTATCCCCAACTGCCGTTGGCATTGATTTGCGTCGATTCCCAGTATTCCTGCGCCCATTGCCAGGTCCGGGGAGGAATGGGCGAAATCACGTTGTACCGTTCAAGCGCCCGCTCGGCTTCGTACAGCGCCAGCAGGGCAAATTGAGCGTTGGATGGATCGCCGCTGCCGGCGGGGTATCCCCAGGCCCCGCGATTGCTGCCCCCCGATACCTGCTTCTTCACCAGCCAGTCGCAGAGTCGGCGAATCGCCGGCAAATCTTTTTCGGGTTCGCCGGCGGCCAGCGCCATCAATTGCAGCGAAACCTCGTAGGTGTTGTCGAATTCGGCCTTGCGCAAGTAGGTGAGTGCCCTGGCCACATGCTCGTCGGTCGGTTCAACCCCGGCATTCAATAAGGCGAGCGTGCACAGCGGCGCGGTGGAATGCCCCAGCCACATGGGCCACGAGCCATCGCGATTTTGCGTTCGCTTGAGATAACGAATCGCCTGTTCGATCGCCCGATTGACCTCGGCCGGATCGAGTTCGGCCGCGGCGATGCGCGCCGGCGCGGGCTGCCCCAGCGGCAACAAGAATATCGCCAGCAGCCACACGAGGGACCGCAAACACCGCAGACGGGGGAACGACAGGAGTGACATGAGCAATTTCTCCTCCGTGGATCTTCTGGCGAGTCAACGACGCCGGGGCGCACGCGACTCCCCTGGGGACGCACCTTCTATTGTAGGAGCGCCTGGCCGCAAGTGTCACCGTTACTTGCCAGGATGCCGCGGGCGAACGACGCTGGGCGCGGGGCAAACGGTGCGAACAGCGCGGCGATTGCCACCGGTCGGGGCACAAAGTCAAGGGGGGCGGCCAGACATCCTCATGACTTTGCCGCTGCGACATCGCGGGTGATTTTGGGCACATCGAGCTTTCCAGGGGCCTGAGCGTGCTTTGCCCCGGTGGTTTTGCGGACAACTCGGTCTATGCCGGAGGGGACCAAAACAGGTATCTTGTGACGCAACACTGTGACGCTGTTGGGCTTGCCAGCCGCCCGGCAAACAGGGGCGGAGTTCGTGGCGGCGCCGGGTCGGGTGGCCGCGCCCGTTGTTTGCCGCGGATCTACGTTTCGAAATCGATGCCACGTTAGGGCCAATGAACATGAGCCGCGAATTGATACCCGCGCGCGTCTTTCTTCGCAATTGCCGCAAAAACCGCAAGGCGATGAAGATGGCCGATTCCATGGGCGAGGAGTTGAAGGGGTCGGACGTTCTGCTTCGCGCGTTCATTTTGCGCCGGTTGCTGCTGCGCGAGGTGCTTCAGGCCGATGAAAAATACGTCGGCATTTTGATTCCGCCCAGTTGCGGCGGAGCGATTGTCAACGCGGTGATGCCGCTGGTGGGACGGATCGGCGTCAATCTCAACTACACGCTCACCAAGAAAGAAATGGAGTACTGCATTGCCGAGTGCGGCATCAAGCACGTGCTGACCACGCGCCGCGTGGTGGAAAAGCTCGATCTGCAGCTCGACAACATGGTGTTTCTCGACGACCTGCGGCCCAAGGTTTCGACCCTGGACAAAGTGGCCGCGGCGCTCCAGACGTTTGTGATGCCGATTTCGCTATTGGAGCGGAAATTTGGCCTGCACCGCATTCAGCCCGACGACGTGCTCACGGTGATTTTCACCTCGGGTTCGACGAATTTGCCCAAGGGGGTCATGCTCACCCATCGCAACATTGGCAGCAACGTGGGCGCGGTCGACCAGGTGATTCATTTGAAGCATAACGACGTGCTCTTGGGCACCCTGCCGTTCTTTCATTCGTTTGGCTACACCGTAACGCTTTGGACGGTATTAATGCTGGCGCCCCACGGCGTGTACCACTTCAGCCCCCTGGACGCCAAAATTGTGGGCCGGCTTTGCGATCGCTACCAGGTGACGCTGCTGATCAGCACGCCGACGTTCTTGCGCGGCTACCTCAAGCGTTGCAAGCCGGAAGACCTGGCCACGCTCGAGGTTGTGGTGGCCGGGGCCGAAAAACTGCCTCGCGATTTGTGCGACGCGTTCGAGGAGCGGTTCAAGGTGCGCCCGGTGGAAGGCTACGGCACCACGGAACTGTCGCCGCTGGTTTCGGTCAACATTCCGCCCGAGCGGGCTCCCGCCAAGGAATTGTCTCTCAAAGAAGGCAGCGTCGGTCGCCCGGTGCCCCTGGTGAGGGCACGCGTGGTGCATTTAGAAACGGGCGAGGTGCTCGGCGTCGACCAGGAAGGCATGCTGCAGATATCGGGTCCCAATGTCATGCTGGGGTATCTGAACCAGCCGGAGAAAACCGCGGAGGTCATTCGCGACGGCTGGTATACCACCGGCGACATCGCCCGCATCGACTCCGACGGCTTCATCTTCATTACCGGACGCGAGAGCCGCTTCTCTAAAATTGGCGGCGAGATGGTCCCGCATCTCAAGGTGGAGGAAGAATTGCATCGGCTGATGAGCCAAGACGAAGAGCAGGTGTGCGTCGCGGTGACCGCAATCGCCGACGCCCGCAAGGGCGAGCGGCTGATCGTGTTTCATTTGCCCAGCGACAAAACGCCTGTCGAAATGTGCCGCAAGCTGGCTGAAACCGGAATTCCCAGCATCTTCATCCCTTCGCCCGACAGTTTCCGGCAGGTGGACGAAATACCCGTCTTGGGAAGCGGCAAGCTCGATCTCAAGCGGCTCCGCGCGATGGCCGAAGCGGAATTCGGTGACAAGCCGCCGGCCGCCTAGCGCAAACAGGTAGCTTCGCTGCGAACGCTGCCCCGGTTTGCGCCCCGCGGGCTGTTAAAGCTTATGGATCTTGGCGACATCGCCCAGGTAAACCGGGCGGGCGTGCCGAACGCCAAGCATGATGGCGCCCAAATCTTCGGTCAAAGAATAAACGCCCCGGAGATTTGGCGTTTGGACCGAGACGAGGCAGCGATCGAGCATCGAACGCACGTCGTCCATGGTCAAGCCGTGCATCTTCAGTTTGTTCGTATCCACGACCACCTGCCGACGGGCGATTTCCAGCACGTGCTTTTCGCCGGTTGAGCCCCGGTCGGTCAGCGTTAGCGGCGGGTACTTGTCGTTGTCGTCCTGCGCGGTGGCTCCAGGCTCGAAAGCGCTGCTGGAATTGTCCAGCAGCACGGTTCCCCAAACAGCGCCGCCAAAGAGCGAAAGCATCAAACCCCAGCGGGCCACTCGTTGAAATTGGCTGCGGTGCGTGTACAGCATGATGAACATCCACCCCATCGCCACCATCACGCCCGCCACGGCCAGGGGAATGCCCACGGTGGCCGAATTTCGCGCGACCTCGCCGCTGCGAAATCCATCAAACGCCACAAAGTGCAAACCGGGACCGATGAAGACACACGCAGCACAGATCAATGGCGCATAAACCATCCGCCCTGCAATCACTCGCTCGGGTGACATGAGAGAACCCCCACGATCAACGCGAATTATTTGTTGCGAGCGCAACAGAAATGATTTGACACGGAAGCTACCCGAGTTTCGGGGGGAGGTCAAATTTTATTTGAAGATTTCTGCAAGGCACGGCTCGGCGCACTCGGGTGTGCGAGCCCGTTGTCATTGGCATGTGGGGAGTTGCGCTTTCTGTTGGGGAAAAACCGCACCGCAATTCTGGCCGATGGATTTTTTAATTTCGCTGTGCGAGAATATCGCATGGCGTCGGGTAGTAGCAGAGATGGCTGCACCTGCGCTCACCCCGGATTGACGCAACCACCTCTTTGCTACCGCAATAGCCACCCACCATGGCGATTTCCTCTGTTTCGCAGCAAGTTTGTGCGGCCCGACGCGCCATTGGCACGCGCGTTCCCACGTATATTTTCGAGTCCAATCGCGAATTGGCGCGGAGCGTGGCCCGCACCATTGCCTCGGTCATTCGCGAACGCAACTCCTTCGGTCAAAACGCCGTGTTGGGCCTTCCCACCGGCAGCACCCCGGTCGGGGTCTACCGCGAACTGGTGCGCATGCATCGGGAAGAAGGGCTCGATTTCTCGGGCGTGATCACCTTCAACCTCGACGAATACTACGGCCTGCAGCCCGACCAGTTGCAAAGCTATCACTACACCATGCGGCGGGCGCTGTTCGATCACGTGAACATCCCCGAGAACAAAATCCACATTCCCGACGGCACCATTCCGCAAGACAACGTTGAGGAATACTGCCGCCATTACGAAGACTTGATCGAGCGGGCAGGCGGCATCGACCTCATGCTGCTGGGCATTGGCCGCGATGGACACATTGGGTTTAACGAGCCGTACAGTTCTCGCACCGGCCGTACCCAACTGGTGACGCTCGACCCCGTCACCCGCACCGACGCCGCCAGCGATTTCTTCGGCAAGGAAAACGTGCCCACCCAAGCCATCACCATGGGCGTCGGCACCATCTTCGAGGCCCGCAAGGTCATCCTCATGGCGATGGGCGAGCACAAGGCGGGCATTATCCGCGAAACCGTGGAGGGCCCCGTCACCGAACGCATTCCGGCGACGTTGCTCCGCGACCATCCCGATTCGTGCTTCTTGCTCGATGATGCCGCGGCCGAAAAGTTGACCTGCGTCGCCACTCCCTGGAAACTCCGCAACATCGCCTGGACCGATCTGTTGGTGAAAAGAGCGGTGCTCTGGCTCTGCCAGGAAACGGGCAAGTCGCTGCTGAAATTGCACGACGACGATTATCGCGAGCATGGTTTGCACCAACTGCTGCGCGAACAAGGCCCCGCCGAACGGATCAGCCACCGCGTGTTTCGCTGGATGATGGACACGATCGAGTACCACCCCGCCGGACGCGACAAAAAACGCGTGCTCTGCTTCAGCCCTCACCCCGATGACGACGTGATCAGCATGGGCGGAACGCTCATCCGCCTGGTCGAAGATGGCCACGAGGTGCACGTGGCTTACATGACCAGCGGCAACATTGCCGTGTTCGATCACGATGCCCAGCGCGTGGCCGACCTCGTCACCGAGTTCAATCGACTGTTTCAAATCGACAACGAAAAATCCATCGAGGTCGAACGCCGCGTGATGACCGCCCTGGCCGCCAAGGCCTCGGGCCAGCCCGACAGCGAAGACGTGTTGAAGATCAAGGGTTTGATTCGCTGGAGCGAAGCCAAGGCGGCGGCCAAGGTTTGCGGCTGCCAGGAAGAACACCTCTGGTTTTTGGACCTGCCGTTCTACCGCACCGGCATGATCGCCAAGAACCCGGTGGGGCCCGACGACGTGCGCCACGTTCGCGAGTTGATCGAACGGCTCTCGCCCCAGCAAATTTACCTGGCCGGCGACCTTTCCGATCCGCACGGCACGCATCGGGTGTGCGCGGAAGCCATTTTTGCCGCCTTGGCCCAAATCGAGGAAGCCACTGGCGAAATTCCCGAAACGCTGCTCTACCGGGGAGCCTGGCAAGAGTGGCCGGCACACCAGATCGAAATCGCGGTGCCGCTCAGTCCCCGCGACCTGGAGCAAAAGAAAGCCGCGATCTTCATGCACGAATCTCAGAAGGACTCGGCCTTGTTCCCCGGTTCCGATCGCCGCGAATTTTGGCAACGGGCCGAAGACCGCAACCGGCACACCGCCGACTTGTTCAACCAGTTGGGACTGCCGGAGTACTTTGCGATGGAAGCCTTCGTGCGGTGGGACGGCGTGCCGCTGTAGCACGGCCCCCCCGCCTTGAGGACGACGATCTCTCCACCTCGCGGTTGATCGCTACCCAGACTTTACCCTTAGCCGCGGCCCTTCCGCGCGGCCAGGGCGTGCACAAATGCCCGATGCTCGGCCGATTCGATGCCTGTTTGCAACCGCGCCAACACGTTGGTCGAGTCGAGTCGAAGCAGCGCCGGGCCGTCGAGCCACAAGCCGGGAAACACCTGGGAACGAAACACGCCCTGGCCGTCGGGCGGCACGGTTTGGTATCTTCCGTCCACCAGGCGATGCCAGCGAATCTCTTCGCTCTTGAGCACAACCACCGCGTACTCTTGCACGCCGGCTTTCTGATAGAGCTCCAGCTTTTGGTGCAGATCAATGGAAGCGGCGGAGAACGACACTTCGACGATCAATTCCGGCGCCCCTTCCACGTACTTCTCGCCCCAGGATTTTCCGCCATACTCCGGCAGCAAGGCCAGGTAATGGTCAGGCTGAGGGCAGTCCTCGCCGATCAGCGACGTGGTGTTGTCGCCGCCCTCGCAGCCAGGCGTGGCGATCTGGTAATGCAACAACCAACCGGAAATCAGGCGTCCGATGCTCCCGTGTTCTCTGCGTTGCGGCGACGGCATGTAGACCACTCCCCCGATCAATTCAGCCCGCTTGACCTGCGGCAGTTGCTCCCAAATACGCAGGAATTCGTCGCGGCTGAGATTGTCGCCGGTTTCGAGCATGGGCGTGTGTGTCAGTCCGATTGCCATGACTGGCCTCTTGTCGCCAAGGTCGCGCAAAGTTCATCGTTTTGATTCTATCCCGCTAATATCTGGTATAAAAGATTCCCGGCATGTTGAATGAATCGGTTTGCCGCCTGCAGTTCGCGGAATGGCACGCGTGCTGATGGCGGCGCCGGTCTTGACGGACGTTTGGCCGGGCCGCTGGCAATCGCGTTGCACGCTGGCGTCCGTGGAACATGGAATTTGGGGGGACCGCGATGGCCAAGTTTGCGGTAATTTTGCCTGCCGCCGGCAAGAGCTCGCGCTTCAACAATCCTCAATACAAGAAACCGTTCATCCCCTTGGGGGATCGAGCCGTGTGGTTGCATGCCGCGGAGCGGTTTGTCAATCGGCCCGATGTCTGCTCGTTGACCGTGGTGGTGTCGCCCCAAGATCGCGAGTATTTCGACAGCCGATTTTCCTCGAATCTCATCTTCCTGGGCATTCGCGTGGTCGAGGGGGGCGCGGAGAGGGCGGACTCGGTGGAACGCGCTCTGGCCGAGGTTCCCGAAGAGGCCGACTTTGTCTGCGTCCACGACGCCGCTCGCCCCTGCCTGGCCGCCGAGTGGATCGATGCCGTGTTTTCCGCGGCCGTGGAGCACGGGGCGGCCATTCTCGCGGCGCCCATCCATGGCACCATTAAACGGGTCCAAGGGCGTTCAATTGTCGAAACGGTTCCCCGCGGCGGGCTTTGGGAAGCCCAAACGCCCCAGGTCTTTCGTACCGACTGGCTGCGCCAGGCTTACGCCGGCCGGCAGGGTTTCGCTTCCACCGACGACGCCCAACTGGTGGAACGGTTGGGCAAACCGGTTACCGTGGTGCCTTGCAGCCCCTTGAATCTCAAAATCACCACGACCGACGATCTGCGATTGGCCGAACAGGCCCTCAAGGTGCTTCCCAAGCCCAAGCTCGACCGGCCCGCGCACCCTTTCGCCGACGATGACTTGTGGCGATGACTTGATGCGCACGGGCATGGCTCGACTGCGAAACATTTTGACGAGGGCCAGTTCGCTAGCGTCTGCTTCGTTCTTGGTGCCAACGGCGCCGGCGGCTTTTCAGGCTGCTTTTGTTTGCTACGACGCGCTGGCCGGATAGACTGCAGCCCGGCGCGGGCTGGCGCTGTTGCGCGCTCAATCGATGGAGGAAGGCGTCCCAGTTCCCAACGGCAGCCGGTACTGGGGAAGGAAGCCAGACGTTGGAGCGGCCGAGCATTCGCAAACCGGTAGATCATCGATCATGGCCAGGCGTTCAATCATTTTCATCTCGGCGACGTCTGCCGATCTTGGCGCGGCCCGTGATTTGGTGGCCAAGATTCTGCTCTCGCTGGGGTACGACGCCGACTGGCAAGACTTGAATGCCACCGAGGGCGGCAGTCTGCTGGACATATTGCGGGCCAAGGTGGACCGGGCCGATGCCGTGCTGCAGTTGGTGGGAAGCCGCTACGGCGAGGAGCCGCCGCAAGCCGTTGAACCGTTCGGCCGGGTGTCCTATACGCAGTTCGAAGCGTTGTATGCCGAGTCGATCAAGAAGAAGGTAGTCTATATCTTCCTGCCCGGCGACTATCCAGCCGCCGCGGTTCCACCGGAGTCGGCCGACAAGGTTCAGTTGCAGGACCGGTACCGGGAGTCGCTGACGCATTCGGGCGCGTTGCGGCATTCGGCCCATTCGGCCCTGGAATTAGAGAACCGCGTCCTTCGCTTCCGCGATGAGCTGGGGGAAGTGAGGGCGGAGCTGCAACGGCAGCGCCGCCGCTCGCTCGTGGCCTTTGCGGTGGTGACGGCGCTGCTGGTGGGGGTGGGCGCGGGAGTCGGGGGATTGCACTTGCTGTCGCGGCGGCAAGAAACGCAGCTCGCCGACCTGCGATCCACGGCTGCCGGTCAAAGCCAAACGCTGGACACGCTGCAGAATTCCGCGCAGCAGCAACGCGAAACGCTGGTGACTTTGGAAACGGCCGCCGCACGGCAGGGCGTCACCGTGGACCGGATCGAAGCGAAGGTGGAAGAGCTTCGCAACCTGCCGCTGGGCACCCGAATGGAACGCCTGGCGGACGCCCTGACGAGTGCCAACTCGCGGGAGTTGGAACTGCTGACGCTCTCGGGCGTGGGAGCGTCGCAGGTGGAGAGCGTGCTGGCGCGAACGGCGCCGGGCGGCATCAAATCCGTGGCCGAGGAATTCTTCGAGCGCAGCCGAAACTCCCCGGATTGCCAGGATTGGTTTCGGCAGGCATTGGCGGCGGGAGTCAATCCGAACCTGCTGCTTCCGCGCGAGTATTATGAGCAGGGAGCGTTGATTCACGAGGCGCAGCGGGCCGGCAACACCCAAGCGATGCTAAGCCTGCTGGAGGCGGGCGCCAGCCCTCACGGTTACCAGAACCTGTGGTTGACCGCCTACCCCACGCCCCGATTCTTGTTCCCTTACAATTCTCTGGCCGAGGACAGCCGATTCACGCTGGAGCAAAAGCGGCAGATCGCCACGGCGTATCGCGACCACGGGGCAGCCCTGTTCCGGTACGAGCCGGGAATGGCGCCGGAGGAGGTTACGTACCAGGCCGACGCGATTGAAACCATGCTTTCCAATAGCGGAGAACGCCTGGGGGTGGAATTGCAGGAAGCGGAATTCCAGATTGCCAACTCGCCACTGGGTCCAAGAACAGAGCGGGACACGGGCGTGAAGTGGAGCGAGTTCACTGCCGGATTGCCACGTCGCGTGGTGCCGGATAGCGATCTGCCGCTCTCCTCCTTCGAGGTGCGCCACTTTATCGGGTCTTTTGCAGACAAGTTCTACTTTCTGGGAGTGGCAAGGCACTATCTAGACAAAGCGTATGTGCTGATTGAGGTTTCCAAGGATCGGATCAACTGGCACGTGTACGTGTTTATGAACCCCGCGGCGGGAATGGGGCTGGCGAAGCCAACGAGCGACGGCTTTCGGCCCGAGCGGGCGTGGCGCCGCTACAACCTGGTGTACGCGCCCGGCAAGAACACCATGCGGCTTTCCGACTACTACGATTGCAAGGTGGAATCGAACTGGCCGTAGTGAGATACTTCGGGCACCGCGGCGGCGAAACCCGTGCGGTTGAAGCTCCGCCATTGCGAAATTCCCTGCCCGCGGAATGTAATACGGTTGGCGCAGTGGAATTCGGCGAAGCCGCGGTGCTGCGAAGGACTTGCAGTTTCACATATCGCACGTAAGAACATGAGCAGATTGATGGCCACAAGCGGCGATGGAGCGCCGGCAGGCCGCTTCCCACTTTCGTGAAGGTATCGCATGGCTATTTCCCTGAACCGCCGCCGTTTTCTGCAGATTGGCCTGGCCGCCACCGGAGGCGCCAACGCGTCGTTCCGCTTCAATGATGACCTGTTGGCCGAAGAAAGGCATCCAATGCCAGCGCTGCCCATCGTCGACACCCACCAGCACCTTTGGGATTTGAGCAAGTTTCGGCTGCCGTGGACGGACGGCGCTCCGACCTTGAAAAAGAATTTCCTGATGGCCGACTACCTCCAAGCGGTCGACGGCTTGAACGTGACGCAAACCGTGTACATGGAAGTCGATGTCGATCCCGCCCAGCAATCGGCCGAGGCCGATTACGTGATCGACCTTTGCCGCCGCGACGACAACCCGATGGCGGCCGCGGTCATTTCTGGCCGGCCTGCCAGCGAAAGGTTCGCGGCCTATGTCCGCAAATATCGCGATTCCAAGTTTATCAAAGGGGTGCGCCAGGTATTGCATGGCCCCAGCACTCCAGCCCGGTACTGCCTCCAAGACAGCTTCGTCCGAGGAATCCAACTGCTGGGCGAGTTAGGCATGAGCTTCGATTTATGCGTTCGTCCAGAAGAACTTGCCGACGCCGCCGAACTGGTCGACCGCTGTCCCGACACCCGATTTATCCTCGACCACTGCGGCAATCAGCGGCCCGACCGCACCGATCACAGTGCCTGGCAAAAGGCGATTGCTCGCGTGGCGGACCGGAAAAATGTGGTTTGCAAAGTGTCGGGAATTATCGACAAGGCAGGCCCCGGCTGGGACGCCGACACCCTGGCCCCGGTGGTCAACCACACGCTCGAGGTTTTTGGCCCCCATCGGGTTATGTTCGGTGGCGACTGGCCGGTCTGCACGCTGGGAGGCAGTTTTCGCCGCTGGGTGACGGCCCTGCAGGCGATTGTGGCCGAGCGCCCCCGGGAACAGCAGGAAAAGTTATTCGCAGCCAACGCGGTGAGCTTTTACGGACTGGAGAAGCCCAAATCGGCTTGAATCCCCCCCGTTGGTGCCGCCAGCCGCTAGCATTCCCAAGCAACTTTTTTTGTTGGGCCGCTCCACAAAACACTAGACCCGACAAGGTCGGTGAATAGAATGACTCTGGCAAGGGAGTGGAGGGAAAACCCTGCCTTACTTCGGTTTGCAGTCTCCTGTCGCGGTTTGTGTCCGCATGGCGGGTTTCTTTTGTTCGGTCCGTCTCCCTGGACTGTGCGAAACGTTTCCTGCCTCGCGGTCAATCCATCGGTGGGGGGCATGCAACCTGAAATGTCCAAGGCAACGCCGTGCCGGATTGGCGCGGCAACTACAGTTTTCTCCCATAAGTACTTGATCCGGAAACGGCCCTGCTTGGGCATTGGCGTAGCGGTTGAGGCTTTTATTTTGGGCCGAACCTCGTCGCGATGTGGTTTCCTGGACTTTACTTGTATTGGTGATGGCTTGGTTTGGGTGACGGAGGCAAGAGCCAAGGCAGGCGTTTTTGGTGGCCGCTGAAGTTGTGTTGCAGATGCGGAGGTCAAATTTCGTTTGCGGCTTGAGCCCTTCGGGAACAGGGTGAGAAGCGAATCGCAATCCTTACCAGCGCCCAGTTTCGCCCGGTATGTCAGCCGTTTTCAGCGGATGAACACGCCTTTGCCGGTGGAATTGGGGTGACATTGTTTCAGGTTGGTGAGCATTCTTTTCCTAGAGAAGGAGGCTGCCGGATTGAAGATTGTGCTGACGAAAAAGCCCTAGCCTTGACTGCGATTCGGCAGGCAACTCCGCCAGAAATGGTGGAATCGCCAGGTTGGGTTAGGCGCCGCGAGTGGTTCGCGGGGGTTCCGTCACCGGAAACATGCTGACCAAGAAGGTACTTGTTCGCCCCACCGCGGACGCGATTTATCGACGGCGAGGTTCGCGCTGGGAGCAGCGAGCGACGCCTGGGAGCAAGAGGCCCTCCGAGTCCTATCGGAGGGTAGCGCTAGCCACTGCGAGGAGGAGTCGTTGCAAGTATCCTCTACCCTGTTGTGCCCCGCCCTGGTCGAGCGATCTCGGCTTGGTTCGATTAAAGAGATGCGGATCAGGCGCGACTTGAGAGTTGGAGAAGATTTGCCACCCTTGCTGGATTCCCCCCTTAGTGATAGCGCCTCATTTTTTACCATTTGCTGGTTCCGCGGCGAGTCCGCGGTAATCAGTGGGTAAAGTTGTTTGGCGATATTCGATGAAGCCCTGACTTGGTTTGTGTATCAAGACTTCAGTTCGCAGAAATGCAGTTGAAATGCCCGTTGAGTTGGGGGCTTTGATTTACGATTCGCAACGAGAGTCAACGCCGCAATAGTTTGCCGGGAAGTGCCGCACCAACCATCCGCTCCCGCCTTTGTGGCCTGTGCTGTAAACGCGAATACCCTCACCCTGAGTGGACTTCATCCACCTTAATTTTTGTGTAGGAGTGGTGTTTTGTACGACGCATTGTTAGACGAGCTCGACGACGAACGGACCCCCTCCCCCGAGGACGCAGTCGAGTTGGCTGACAAGACCGACGAGGAGGATTTGGACGACGACTTGCACGATTCCGACGACGATGTCGACCGCGTCGCAGAAGACGATCTCAACGCGGAAGACATTCTCGAGAGCGAGGAATCGGAATCGTGGTCCGACGATCCGGTACGCATGTATCTGACGCAGATGGGTGAAATCCCGCTGCTGACCCGCCAGCAGGAAATCGAACTGGCCAAGCGAATCGAAATTACCCGCGCCAAATTTCGGCACAAGCTCCTGGAATGCGATTACGTCATCCAGTGTGCATTCAAAGTGCTGAAGCGCGTCGAGGCCAATGAGCTGCCCTTCGATCGCACGGTTCAAGTTTCGGTGACCGATCAGCTCGAAAAAGATCAAATCCTGGGACGGTTGCCGCACAACCTGCGGACCATTGAGATCTTGCTCAAACAAAACCAGGAAGATTACCGTTTGGCCGTCAGCCGCAAAGCCAAGCCCCACGTTCGCAAGGCCGCTTGGATCCGACTGGGACTTCGCCGCCGACGCGCCGTTCGCCTGATTGAAGAGCTGGGGCTCCGTACGCACCGGATCGAATGCCAAATCGACGTGTTGGCAAAGTTCAGCCGCCAGGTCGACGACTTGAAAGCCAAAATCCAGCGGATGAAGCTGGAAAAAGCCCCCGCCGAGGAGTTGCGGCCCCTCATTCGTGAGTACCGCTCGATCCTCCGCCAAACCCAGGAGACGCCCACCAGTCTCCGCAATCGCGTTCGCTACGTTCGCGAAGTCCATTACCACTACCAACAGGCCAAGCGAGCACTGTCCGAGGGCAATCTCCGCCTGGTCGTCTCCATTGCCAAGAAGTATCGCAACCGCGGGCTGAGCTTTCTCGATCTCATTCAAGAGGGCAACGCCGGTTTGATGCGGGCCGTCGATAAATTTGAGTACCGCCGCGGCTTTAAGTTCTGCACCTACGCCACGTGGTGGATCCGCCAGGCGATCACCCGTGCCGTGGCCGACCAAAGCCGCACCATTCGCATCCCCGTGCACATGGTCGAAACCATGTCCAAAGTGCGCAACGTGTCGCGGCAACTGCTGCAACGCTTGGGGCGCGAACCCACGATTGAAGAAACCGCCAACGAGGCGGGCTGCGCGGTCGACGAGGCCCGTCGCGTGATGGCCATGAGCCGTTACCCGATCAGCCTTGATCGTCCAGTTGGCAACAGCGAGGACAGCCACTTCGGCGATTTGCTACCCGACAGCGGCGCCGAAAGCCCCGCCCACGGGGCCGCGCACGAGATGCTCCGCAGTCGCATCAACAAGGTTCTCAAGACCTTGAGCTATCGCGAACGCGAGATCATCCGCCTGCGTTATGGCCTGGGCGACGGATACAGCTACACCCTCGAAGAGGTAGGCCATATTTTCAAGGTCACCCGCGAGCGCATCCGTCAAATCGAGGCCAAGGCCGTCCGCAAGTTGCAGCAGCCCAGCAGGAGCCAGGAGTTGGCCGGTTTCTTGGACTAGAGTTCGCCAGACATCCGTTCGCTTTACTCCAACAAGGTTGTCACTGGACAACCGCCCGGTCAGGGCATATGAATTAGGTCGGATAAGCCCTCGGGTTTATCCGGCCTTTTTCCTTTGGTACGGAGCGCTGGACGGGCGTTCACGGTTTGGGCCAAGCCTATGCTTGCCCGCCGACCGAGGATGCGGCGTAATCGGCCTCCGTTTTCCCCTGTCAGTCTGCTTGGAGGAGACCGATCGATGTTCCACTGGAAACGATGGCTGCTCGTGGTTGTGGCGCTGTGCGGTTCGCTGGCCGTGGCCAATGGGAATGGCACCGCCGAGGCTCAATGGGGATACCGGGTGCACGTGCACTACCCTGCTTATTACTATCCGGCCTACGTCCCCACGTATCCCGCCTACTACTCGTCGTACTACTATCCGGCCTATTATCGGGCCTACTATCCCGCCTACGGCACGTTCTATCGGGGATGTTGGTGGTAGCGGAGAGCCCACGGCACGTTGGATGGACGACCACGATCTGCGGCAACCGCATTGTCCATGGCACGATTTTGGCCTGGGGGGTTGCTCCACGATCCAGGAATTTTAAGATGAAACTGCGCGGCGGGTGCACCACGTACCCCGCCGCGCCTGCTACGCGCCCGTGGCGCAATTGGATAGCGCATCGGTCTTCGGAACCGAGGGTTGGGGGTTCGAATCCCTCCGGGCGTATTGGACTTACGACGATCAAAACTGGCTGTGGCACGGAATTGGGCACGGAATTCCGGCCTGCGGCGGTAAAATGAAGCGAGCCCCGGTCGGCCGTCACTGACCGAGGCTCTGTTTACGAAACCCTTCGGCTTGCTCGTGTGGTTTTTCATCACTCGCAGCTGGAGGGTTTTTCAATGGCACGTCGGCCCAAGCCGTGGTTCCGCAAGTCCCGTCGCTCCTGGTTCGTCACTCTCGATGGCGTCCAGCACAATCTGGGGACCACCAAGAAGGAAGCGTACGAGCGCTTCTACGAACTGATGCGGCAGCCCCAGGAGCGCCGTGTCTCTTCCCACTCCATGGCGGCGATCGCCGATTCGTTCTTGGACTGGGTCCAGAAGAACCGCGCGGCGGATACCTACGAGTGGTACCACTACCGCTTGCAGCGGTTCGTCCAAAAGTACCCAGACCTGCGGGCTGCCGATGTGCGGCCCTACCACGTCGAAAACTGGGTCGCCGATTATTCGATGTCCCAGACGTCCCGCCGCAATTACCTCCGGGCGGTCAAACGCTGCCTCAAGTGGGCAGTTGTGCAAGGCTACTTGAATCGCAACCCCGTGGAGGCAATGGAAGTGCCGGCGGGCGAGCACAAGGAAGTCGTGATCTCCGACACCGAGTACCAGCAATTGCTGACCTACATTCGCAGTCCACAATTGGCCGACTTGGTGAAGGTGACGTGGGAATCCGGCTGCCGGCCCCAAGAGTCGCTACGGGTGGAAGCCCGCCACGTGGACTTGGCAAATCAACGGTGGGTGATCCCGCGTTCGGAAGCCAAAATGAAGCGATTGGTGCGAGTGGTCTACCTTACCGATCCGGCATTCGAAATCACCAAGCGTTTGGTGGCGGAGAATCCGGTGGGGCCGCTGTTCCGCAACGAAGATGGCCAGCCCTGGACTACCGAGGCCATCAACTGCACGTTCGACCGGATTCGTTATCGGATGGCGAAGGACGAAATGAAACGCAGGAACATCACCATCTCCGATGCCGAGATCGAAGCCTTCATTCCCACGCTAAGCCCAACCCGCGTATCGAAAGGCGAGGTGGTGCCGAAGCCGCGGTACGATCTCCGCACAGAGGCCAAGCAAAAGCTGATTCAACGAAAGTCGATCGGCCTGGTGCCGCGATATTCGCTTTACGCCTTGCGCCATTCCTGGGCAACGCACGCCCTGCAACGGGGCGTCGATCCGCTCACGGTGGCGATCCTGATGGGCCACCAGGATCCGTCGATGCTGAGCAAGGTTTATCAGCACCTGTCACTCAATCCGTCGCACATGCTCGACCAGGCCCGGAGGGCGGTTGGCTAAGAACAGACGGGTTGCATGCGGGGAAAAGCAGTCGGCGGAGCCGGCCGCTTGCCTTCAAACGGCTACGGGTGCTGTGGAATTCGGAGGCAAATCTTGCAGTTGGCGAATTCCAGTCTGTCGATGCGACCGAAGTAGGTTGTCTTCCGCAAGCTGCAAATGACGGTTCGTCCTTATGCACGAACGTAGCCCTCTTCAAGCCCACCAAAACTGCGTCAGCGCCATCATTTGGACTGCACAATGCGCTAGCCTGAAATGCAGTCGATGAAATACACTGCTGCGAGCTGTTGCGAAAATGAATCTGCGGAGGCCGATGCATCCGCTGCGAGTTCGATTGGCAGCGAATCGCCATCGGTGTGTCGGACGAATGGCACTTAGATTTCCCGAAACTCGTTGAGTATATCGCGTTTGACTTCGTGTCTGGGTTTCATCAAGCGGTCGTATGATTTTGACCGTCGCTTATTGCGGCGAGGTTCGAAACCGTCAGGACGGTCGGCGACGCGGTGTGTCGCAACGGCGTCGAGCAGTTGTTCATAAAGTCGCTGGGGTAAGGCAACGTCACGTTCGCCATGGAGGGCGATCAATGGCTGAAATGCCTCCAAGCTCACTGACAATACGCAAAGCGAGAGATATTGTGCCGAGCAAGTTCGTGGCGAAGATTATTCCGCTATTGGGTCGAAGCCAGTAAGCAGGTACGGTTGGAACTTCTGCTATTTCGGCCATCCTGACAACGCAGCCGACAACACCATAAGCCCCACGATTATCACGCCAACGACCACTGCTACTCCGGCGGCGAGTCGCTGCAAATTGGTGAGTCGACCGGGAAAAGCCGTTGCCAAGACCAGCACGAACGCTGCAAACGAGAAGCCTACCGCTGCCATCACCCATTCATCTTCTTCAAGGATCACCGCCGCAAGCCACAGCACGGCTGTAGCAGCCGCAACGATCCAAGTCAGGTGGACGAAGAACCGGTAGGTGAGGCTGGTCGAGCCATCCTGCGGCCACACCGTCACAACGATCCGCCGAAGGTAGCCTACGAACCCGTTATTGCCTGCTGTCATGTCCGATTGGCGACCTTCTTCTGATGCTGGAGTGAGTTGTGGGACTGTAAGCGGCCCCCAATACATCAGGCGTAAAACGACAAGGACTGTGGCGAATGAGAACACGACTGCTGCCCTCATCCAATCGGCGTCTCGGCTGAGAAGAGACCCAAGACACGAGACAGCGGAAGCGGTCGCAACGATCAAAGGTAGATTGCGAAGGAACGCCTGCATGTCTTTTCCTGCTCCACCTCAACATTAAACTGCAAAGTTCGGTAGTCCGGAACGTCTGCTATTTCGGCATTCGGGACAACGCTGCCGACAACACCATAAGCCCCCGATTATCACGCCAACGACTACTGCTACTCCGGCGGCGAGTCGCTGCAAATTGGTGAATCGACCGGGAAAAGCCGTTGCCAAGACTAGCACGAACGCTGCAAAGGAGAAGCCTACCGCTGCGATCAACCATTCATCTTCTTTAAGGATCACTCATTCAAGGTTCACCGCCGCAAACCACACTAGTGCTGCGTCACATCCAGGAGTTCGGGTTGGTGTTGGTGGAAAGCGGGTGATATGGGAGACTTCCGGCAACACGTAGGTATCCCATGAACAAGAAGTATATTGTGCGGTTGACGGCGAAGGAACGCCATACGTTGCGGGAGGTCGTGAAGAAGCTCGCCGGTTCGAGTCAGAAGGTTCGGCTGGCGCAGATGCTGTTGAAGGCCGACGTCGCGGGGCCAGCCTGGACCGATGCACAAATCGCCGAGGCATTCGACAGTCGCACTCGCACGGCCGAGAAGCTGCGCGAGCGGTTCGTGAGCGAGGGATTTGAACAAACGCTTCACGGCAAACAGCGCGAAAAGCCAGCCACAGAAAAGATCCTGGACGGCAAGCAGGAGGCTCAAGTGATCGCGTTGCGGCTGGGCCCGCCGCCCAGAGGGTACGCCACTGGACGCTCCGCCTGCTGGCTCGCAAGGTCGTGGCGCTGGAGATCGCCGAATCGGTCAGCTACGAAACCGTGCGTCGCACGCTGAAAAAAACGGGATGACCAGTCGCAAGCTCCGGTATTGGGTCATTCCGCCCAGCGCCGACGCGGAGTTCGTGGCCGCGATGGAGGCGGTGTGAACGGCAGATGAATAGTGCAGCGCTGGGCAGGTGAAAAGTGTAGCGCTGGGGATGAAGGGAACAGGGTAGAACCCAGGTTAAACTCTGGGTTGGA
>JAANMV010000161.1_pt1 | contig 80783 bp, 69 predicted proteins | sample 7279661 | NCBI WGS metagenome assembly JAANMV01 (sample SAMN14094540, study PRJNA606508) | bioreactor metagenome | isolation source: A lab-scale SPAN reactor treating ammonium-rich wastewater day 121 | place: Ireland: Galway | collected 2017-05-16 | reverse complement strand
AGCGCCTGCCGCGCTTTCTGTTCGATTACATCGACGGCGGCGCGAACGACGAGCAGACCCTGCGCGCCAACTGCGAGGATTTGCAGCGCCTCAACCTGCGTCAGCGCGTACTGCGCGACGTGGACAACCTCGACACCCGCTGCGAACTGCTCGGTCAGGCCGCCAGCATGCCGCTGGCGCTGGCCCCGCTGGGCATGGCCGGCCTCTATGCGCGCCGCGGCGAAGTGCAGGCGGCGCGGGCAGCGGCGGCGGTCGGCGTGCCGTTCAGTCTGTCCACGGTGGGGATCTGCGCGCTGGCCGAGGTGCATGCGGCGACTGCGCAGAAGTGCTGGTTCCAGCTTTACATGCTGCGTGACCGCGATGCGGTGCTGGGGTTGTTGCAGCAGGCACGCCGCAACGGCTGCGACACGCTGCTGTTCACCGTCGATCTGCCGGTTGCGGGGATTCGTCGGCGCGACATACGCAACGGCATGCTCGACGCCAGCTGGCGCGGTCGGCTCGCCAAGGCCACGCAGCTGGCGCAGCGTCCTGGCTGGCTGCTGGACGTGGGGATTCGCGGCAAGCCGCATCACTTCGGCAACCTCAGCGACCGCGTGGCCGATCCCAGCGACCTGCATGCCTTCAGGGCCTGGCTGGACGCCCAGTTCGACCCGCGGGTGAGTTGGGAGGATATCCGCTGGCTGCGCGCGCAATGGCCGGGGCGGCTGGTGCTCAAGGGCATCATGGAGCCGGACGACGCCTTGCGCGCGCTCGATTGCGGCGCCGATGGCATCGTCGTCTCCAATCACGGCGGCCGGCAGCTGGACGGCGTGGCTTCGACCATTCATCAGCTGCCGGCGGTCGCCGCGGCACTCGGCGGGCAGCTGCCGATTCTGCTCGATGGTGGCATTCGCAGCGGTGTCGATCTGCTCCGGGCGCTCGCTCTGGGCGCGCAGGGCGTGCTGATCGGCCGCCCCTGGGCCTGGGCGCTGGCGGCCGGCGGCGAGACGGCAGTCGTCCGCCTGCTGGCCAGCCTGCAGGCCGAACTGGCCACGGCGATGGCGCTGTGCGGCGTCAATCGCCTGGAGCAGATCGACGCCAGCCTGCTGGAGCGCCGCGACTGAGCTAGTCGCGCTGATCGGCATCCGGCTGCGGCGTCACTTCGTCCTCGTGGCGCTCCAGCGCGACCTGGCGAATCGACAGACGCAGCTCTGCCGGCAACACGCGCTTGGCCACGCCTTCGGCCACCTCGCCGAGGTCGTCGTGGTAGCCGAGTTTGCCGCTGGCATCGGCGCTGAGCACGTTCTGCTCCAGCAGCCCCTGGATGAAGTGGCGGAACAGGCTCTTGTCGAAGAACTCCGGCGCGTTCAGCCCGTGCAGGATCGACAGGCGCTGGGCCATGACCGTGCAGAGGTTTTCCAGCTCCTCGGCGCTCAGGCTGTGCTGGCCGCTGTTGAGTAGCAGCGAGGTGGCCATGTAGAAGCGCTGCAACGTCTGCACGATCACCCGCGAGAGCAGCGTGAGCAGGACGAACTGCCGCGAACTCGGCGCCGGGCGCACATAGCTTTCTCCGTCCACCCGGAGCAGGCCCTGCTCGACGAATGCCGCCAGCCACTGGTCGATCACCGCAGCGAGTTCGTCCACTTCCCAGCGCATGAACAGCTCGGCGCGCAGGTAGGGGTAGAGCGCCTCGCTGTAGCTCAGGATCTGCGCGCGGCTGATGCGCGAGGCGTTCTGGAAGAAGCTCGCCAGCAGTGCCGGCAGGGCGAAGATATGCATCACGTTGTTGCGGTAGTACGTCATCAGCACCGCGTTCTGCTCGTCCAGATAGAGGATGTCGCCCAGCGCATCCTTCTGTTCGGCGATCAGGTCGAGGCTTTTCACATAGTCGATCAACGCGGCGCCATCGCCCTCCGGCAGCGTGGTGTGCGGCGAGTACGGCACCGCGCGCAGCAGCCGCTGGTAGAGATCGAGAATCCGTGCCAGCGAACGGCGATCCAGCGCCTGGCGGCTGGTGGAGAGCATGGCCAGCGCCACTAGATTCACCGGATTGACCGCTGCCGCCTCGTTCAGGCGCTGGGCGATGCGTTCGGCCAGGCGGTTGGTCGTCGCGTTGAGCCAGTCGGGGCGAAACTCCGGCGCATGGTTCTGCTGGCGCCAGCCCGGTTGTTCCTGATCGAGAAACTCGTTGAGCTTGAGCGGTTCGCCGAAATTGACCCAGACCTGGCCGAAGCGCTGCCGGAGCGCACCGATGACCTTGAAGATGTCGAAGATCGATTCCTTCTTCTTCGCCGCGCCGCGCAGCTCGCCCAGGTAGGTGCGGCCTTCCAGCACGCGCTCGTAGCCGACATACACCGGCACGAAGAGAATCGGCAGGCGCGAGGAGCGCACGTAGCTGCGCAGGGTCAGCGCCAGCATGCCGGTCTTCGGCCGCAGCATGCGGCCGGTGCGCGAGCGCCCGCCCTCGACGAAGTACTCCACCGGAAAGCCGCGGCTGAACAGCGTGTGCAGGTATTCGTTGAACACCGCGGTGTACAGCGGGTTGCCCTTGAACGAACGACGCATGAAGAACGCGCCGCCGCGGCGCAGCAGGCCGCCGATGATCGGCATGTTGAGGTTGATGCCGGCGGCGATGTGCGGCGGCGTCAGGCCGTTGCGAAACAGCAGGTAGGACAGCAGCAGGTAGTCGATGTGGCTGCGATGGCAGGGCACATAGATCACCTCGTAGCCGCGCACGGCGTCCTGCAGCGGCTCGATATGGCTGACGCGGATGCCGTCGTAGATCTTGTTCCAGAACCAGGACAGCACCACTTCGAGAAAGCGCACGGCGGTGTAGGCGTAGTCCGAGGCGATCTCGTTGGCGTAGCGCAGCGCGCGGGCTTCGGCCTTGTCGACGGCGATGTTCTCGCGCGCGGCTTCCTCGCGGATCGCCTCGCGCACCTGCGGGCCGTGCACCAGCCCCTTGACCAGGTTGCGTCGGTGCGAGAGGTCCGGGCCGATGACGGCGGTCTTCTGGTTGCGAAAGTGCACGCGCAGCATGCGATGCACCATGCGCAGCGTGCGCTCGTGGCCCTTGTTCAGCGCGACCAGCTCGTTGAGCTGGATCGGCGCGGAGAACTGCACGCGCGTCTTGCGCCCCAGCACCAGAATGCTGAGCAGCTTGCGCAGCCGCCCGGTGACCGCCCAGCTGTCGGCGAACAGTAGCTTCCAGGCGCTGGTTTCGCGGTTCGGGGACTGACCCCAGAACACGCTGACCGGGATGATCTGGGCATTCTCCACCGCGTTGTGCTCCAGCGCGCCGACCAGCCGCACCAGGGTCGGCGGGGCGACCAGCCGGGCACGCCGGCCGAACCAGCTGGCCGCCGGGTTGAGAAAGAAGAAGGCCGCCGGCTCGACATGATCGCCCACCGCCACATCGGCCACCGGGCGCGGCAGTCCGGCCTTGGCACACTCCACATCGAGCACCGCCAGATCGCTCAGCGACGCCTGTTGCAGCACGTAGAACACCGGCTTGCTGCGATCGAGCTTGAGGGTGAAGACGGACTGGTTGATGGTTTCCGAACGCACCCAGAGGTACAGCAGGCGGCGCAGCGCGGAGAAGATCAGACGGCGAACGGGGGAGCGGGTCATGCGTTGGATTCGACTGTGGAAAGGGGCCGGGCCCTCGAAGGGCGCAAGTGTGACGCATGCGGCGATGGCGGGCAAAACGTCGTCGAATCCGCGCGACCCGGAAGCGAACCGGCGGGATCGCTCCGGCGTCGGTCGTGGGCGCTTGCGTTCGGCGTCGGCCCTAAGACAACCAAGTGCGAAGAACCCGTTCTTCCGTGCCTAAGCACTCACCTTCCCATCGCCTCGGAACTTCAACCCGCCTCGGATGGTTTATGGTTGTCGGAATCCTCAATTCGCAACGGGAGTAAGACATGCATCCACGAGTTCAACAGGTCACCGAGCGCCTGGTGGAGCGCAGTCGCAAGACCCGCGAACGCTATCTGGCGATGATGGCCGCGGCGGCCAGCGAAGGTCCGCAGCGCGGCAAGCTGCAGTGCGCCAACTTCGCCCACGGCGTCGCCGGTTGTGCTTCGAGCGAAGACAAGCAGCGCCTGCGCCTGATGAACGAGGCCAACGTGGCCATCGTCTCGGCCTATAACGACATGCTCTCCGCGCATCAGCCCTACGAGCACTTTCCCGAGCTGATCAAGCAGGCACTGCGTGAGGTCGGTTCGGTCGGCCAGTTCGCCGGTGGCGTGCCGGCGATGTGCGATGGCGTGACCCAGGGCGAGGCGGGCATGGAGATGAGCCTGGCCAGCCGCGAGGTGATCGCCATGAGCACCGCGGTGGCTCTGTCGCACAATATGTTCGATGCCGCGCTGCTGCTCGGCATCTGCGACAAGATCGTCCCCGGGCTGATGATCGGCGCGCTGCGCTTCGGCCATCTGCCGACGATTTTCGTGCCCGGTGGGCCGATGCCGTCGGGCATTCCCAACAAGGAAAAGGCCGAAGTGCGCCAGCGCTACGCCGAGGGCAAGGCCAGTCGCGAGGAGCTGCTGGAGTCGGAGATGAAGTCCTACCACAGCCCCGGCACCTGCACCTTCTACGGCACCGCCAACACCAATCAGGTGGTCATGGAGATCATGGGCCTGCACCTGCCGGGCTCGTCGTTCGTCAATCCGTACACGCCGCTGCGCGATGCGCTGACCCGCGAGGCAGCGCGGCAGGTCGTCCGCCTGACGCATCAGGGCGGCAGCTACACGCCGCTGTGCCAGATCGTCGACGAGAAGGCCATCGTCAACTCGGTGGTCGCGCTCAACGCCACCGGCGGCTCGACCAATCACACCCTGCACATCCCGGCATTCGCCCGCGCCGCCGGCATCCAGCTGACCTGGCAGGACATGGCCGACCTGTCCGAGGTGGTGCCGACGCTGGCCAAGGTCTACCCCAACGGCCAGGCCGACGTGAACCATTTCCACGCCTGTGGCGGGGTGCCGTTCATGGTGCGCACGCTGCTCGACGCCGGGCTGTTGCACGAGGACGTGCATACCGTCGTCGGCAAGGGCCTGCGACGCTACATTCAGGAGCCGTTCCTCGACGGTGACAAGCTGGTCTGGCGCGACGGCCCGGAGCAGAGTCTGGACGAGAACATCCTGCGTCCGGCCATGCGGCCGTTCTCGCCCGAAGGCGGGCTGCGGGTGCTGGAGGGCAACCTCGGGCGCGGCGTGACCAAGATTTCCGCCGTGGCGCCGGAACATCGTGTGGTCGAGGCGCCGGCGCGGGTGTTCATCGATCAGAGCGAGCTGGCCGCGGCATTCAAGGCAGGCGAGCTGGAGCGTGATTTCGTCGCCGTGGTGCGCTTCCAGGGGCCGAAGGCCAACGGCATGCCGGAACTGCACAAGCTGACGCCGTTCCTCGGCGTGCTGCAGGACCGTGGCTACAAGGTGGCGCTGGTCACCGACGGGCGCATGTCCGGTGCCTCCGGCAAGGTGCCGGCGGCCATTCATGTCTGCCCCGAGGCACTGGATGGCGGGCCGCTGGCGCGGGTGCGCGATGGCGACATCATCCGCGTCGATGGCGAAACCGGCGTGCTGCGCGTGCTGGTCGAACCGCTCGAATGGGCGGCGCGCAAGCCGGCCACGCGCCCGGAAGACCTGGGCATCGGCTGCGGCCGTGAGCTGTTCGGCTTCATGCGCGCGGCGTTCAGCAGCGCGGAGCAGGGCGCCAGCGCGTTCACCACCGGGCTGGAGGCGTTGCAGTGAAGACGGCACTGGTCGGCGATATCGGCGGTACCAATGCGCGCTTCGCGCTCTGGCGCGATCAGCGCGTCGAGCAGGTCCGCGTCCTGCCCACGGCGGATTACGCCTGCCCGGAGCTGGCGATCCGCGCCTATCTGGCGGCGGTCGGTCAGCCGCTGGAAACGCTCGAGGCGGTCTGCCTGGCATGCGCCGGGCCGGTGGGCGGCGACGTGTTCCGTTTCACCAACAACCATTGGCAACTCAGCCGCGCGGCGTTCTGTGCGGACCTCGGGCTTGCGCAGCTGCTGCTGATCAACGACTTCACCGCCATGGCGCTGGGCATGACCCGCCTGCACGAGGGCGAACGCATCACGGTTTGCCCAGGCGAGCCCGAACCCGGCCGGCCACGTCTGGTCATAGGGCCTGGCACGGGCCTGGGCGTCGCCACGCTGTTGCCATTGCAGGGCGGCGGCTGGCGGGCGCTGCCGGGCGAGGGCGGGCACATCTGCCTGCCGGTTGGCAGCGAGCGTGAGGCCGCGATCTGGGCTCATCTGCATCGCCAGTTCGGTCACGTGAATGCCGAAGCGGTGCTCAGCGGGCCGGGGCTGCTGGCGTTGTACCGCGCCAGCTGCGGACTGGATGGCCGCGCGGTGACGGTCGATTCGCCGGCTGCGGTCACCGCCGCTGCACTGGCGGGCGAGCCCTATGCGGTCGAGGTGCTGCAGCAGTTCTGCCGCTGGCTCGGGCGCGTGGCCGGCGACAACGTGCTGACCCTAGGCGCGCGGGGCGGGGTGTACATCGTCGGTGGGGTGGTGCCACGCTTCGCCGAGTTCTTCCTCGCCAGCGATTTCCAGCAGAGCCTGCGGGACAAGGGGCGCATGAGCGGCTATTTCGATCAGCTGCCGGTATGGCTGGTGACCGCGCCGTATCCGGGGCTGGAAGGTGCCGGCGTCGCCCTGCAACCGCTGTTGGAGGGCGCCTGAGGCGCGGCACCAGGGACGCAGCCGGGTGACCGGATAACAACAAGAAAAGGGATGCGATGTGAGCCAGACGGGAAAACAGCTGCTGCTGGTCGATGACGATCAGGAAATTCGCGAGCTTCTACAGGCCTACCTCAGCCGCTCCGGCTTCCAGATGCGTACCGTGGCCGATGGCGCCGCGTTCCGCCAGGCGCTGTGCGAGCAGCCGGCGGATCTGGTGATCCTCGACGTGATGCTGCCCGACGAGGATGGCTTCAGCCTCTGTCGCTGGGTGCGCGAACACGAACGCCTGGCGTCGATGCCGATCATCATGCTCACCGCCAGCTCCGACGAAGCTGACCGGGTGATCGGCCTGGAACTCGGCGCCGACGATTATCTCGGCAAGCCATTCAGCCCGCGAGAATTGCTGGCGCGGATCAAGGCGCTGCTGCGCCGGGTGAGTTTCGCTCAGGAGCGCGGCAGCGATGTGCTGGCCTTCGATGACTGGCGGCTCGACATGGTCAGCCATCGCCTGTTCCACGCCGATGGCGAGGAGGTGTTCCTCTCCGGCGCCGACTTCGCCCTGCTCAAACTGTTTCTCGACCACCCGCAGCAGATTCTCGACCGCGACACCATCGCCAACGCCACCCGCGGCCGCGAGGTGATGCCGCTGGAGCGCATCGTCGATATGGCGGTCAGTCGCCTGCGCCAGCGCCTGCGCGATACCGGCAAGTCGCCGCGGCTGATCCGTACCGTGCGCGGCTGCGGCTATCTGCTGGCGGCCCAGGTGACGTCGCAATCATGAACCTGCGTACCGGGCGGCGCCGGTTGTTGCCGGTGCCGCGCTCGCTGCTGGGGCGCATGCTGGCGCTGACGCTGCTGGCGGTATTGCTCGCTCAGGGGCTGTCGAGTCTGATCTGGCTGTCGCAGCTGCGCGCCAGTCAGACCGAAGGGCTGATCACCACGGCGCGCAGCCTGGCGCAGTCGATGGCCGCCAGCGTCGGCTACTTCCGTTCACTGCCGCTGGGGTATCGGCCGCTGGTGCTCGATCAGCTGCGCAGCATGGGCGGCACGCGTTTCTTCGTCTCGCTCAACGATCGGCCGTTACAGATGCAGATCCTGCCTGAAACGCCGCGCAAGCGGCTGGTACTCGGCGAAGTCGATCGGGTGCTGCGCCAGCGCCTCGGCAGCGCGGTGGACCTGACGGTCGAGTTTGTCAGTCCGGAAGATCTGCGCATCTTCAACAGCGGCATCGCGCTCGACGAGCTGCCGCGTTCCTGGGCGCACTACGCGCTGAGTTTCGAGCCCCTGGCGCCGCCGGTGCTGGTGACGCAGATTCAGATCGCGCCCGGTGAGTGGCTGTACCTCGCCACACTGATGCCGGCGCCGTACGTCAGCCTGGAAGACGAGGGGCTGCCGGTGCAGCAGCTGTGGTTCATCGTACTCACCACGGTCTTTCTGCTGTCGTTCATCGGCCTGCTGGTGCGCTGGCAGAGCCGCCCGCTCAAGCGTCTGGCCAAGGCGGCGCGAGACATGGCGGTGGGCGGCGAGATGCGTCCGCTGGCCGAAGTGGGGGCCAGCGAGGTGGTGGAGGTCAGCCGCGCCTTCAACAGCATGCGCGAACGCATCAACCGCTACCTGAGCGAACGTGGCCAGCTATTCAGCGCGATTTCCCATGACCTGCGCACGCCCATCACCCGCTTGCGCCTGCGCGTCGAGCTGCTCGACGACGAAGCCGTGCAGGCCAAGTTCAGTCGCGATCTCGACGAGCTGGAGCTGCTGGTCAAGGGCGCCTTGCAGTGCGTGAAGGACACCGACATCCACGAGAACATCGAGGCGGTCGACCTGAACGTGCTGCTCGAACATATCGTCGAGCCTTATCAGGCCACTGACCGTGACTGCGTGACGCTCGCCGGCCGCGTGCTACGGCCGTATCCGGGCAAGCCGCTGGCGCTCAAGCGCTGCATCGGCAACCTGCTGGACAACGCGCTGAAGTACGGTGGGCGTGCCCATCTGCGGCTGGAGGACAGCGCCGAACTGCTGGTGCTGCATGTCGACGACGAGGGCCCGGGCGTGCCGGAACAGCGCCTGGAGCAGGTATTCGAGCCGCACGTGCGGCTGTCCGGGCAGCAGCAGGGCTACGGCCTGGGGCTGGGTATCGCCCGCAACATCGCCCACGCCCACGGTGGCGAGCTGAGCATGCGCAACCTGCCCGAAGGCGGCCTGCGGGTCACCCTGACGCTGCCGCGCCAGGCCTCCAGCGATGACTGAAACGCGCCTTTCCGTGGTGCGTGACATTTCACCGTGGTTTGTAACCGGACGGTGACCATTGCCTATCCCTTCGTTACCCAGCGCCCCTTGCGGCGCGCATAGACTCGGATCAACGCAAGCGACCACGCCTTGCCCGATAAAAACAAGAAGGTGCTCAGACATGAAAGCGTTCCATCACCTCGCTCTTTCCATTTCCCTTGCCCTGCCGCTCGCCGCCCATGCCGGCGAGGTCGAGGTGCTGCACTGGTGGACGTCCGGTGGCGAAAAGCGCGCCGCCGACACGCTGCAGAAACTGGTCGAGAAGAAAGGCCACAGCTGGCGTGATTTCGCCGTGGCCGGTGGCGGCGGCGAGGCGGCCATGACGGTTCTGAAAACCCGTGCCGTGTCCGGCAATCCGCCCGCGGCTGCGCAGATCAAGGGGCCAGACATTCAGGAATGGGGTGAGCTGGGCCTGTTGGCCAACCTCGACGAAACCGCCAAGGCGGACAAGTGGGAAGAGCTGCTGCCCAAGCAGGTGACCAAGATCATGCAGTACGACGGCTCTTACGTGGCCGTGCCGGTCAACGTGCACCGGGTCAACTGGCTGTGGATCAACCCCGAGGTGTTCGAGAAGGCCGGCGCCACGCCGCCGAAAACCCTCGACGAATTCTTCGCCGCGGCCGACAAGCTCAAGGCTGCCGGCTTCATCCCGGTCGCCCACGGCGGCCAGCCCTGGCAGGACGGCACCGTGTTCGAGGACTTCGTGCTGAGCATTCTCGGCCCGGAGGATTACCACAAGGCCTTCGTCGAGCTGGACGAGGACACGCTCACCGGCGAGAAGATGGTCCAGGCGTTCGCCGCCCTGAAGAAGCTGCGCGGCTACATCGATGCCGATGCCGCGGGCCGCGAATGGAACCGCGCCACCGGCATGGTCATCGACGGCAAGGCCGGCATGCAGATCATGGGCGACTGGGCCAAGAGCGAGTTCACCGCCGCCAACCAGGTGGCCGGCAAGGACTACCAGTGCCTGCCGTTCCCCGGCACCCAGGGCAGCTTCGCCTACAACATTGACTCGCTGGCGATGTTCAAGCTCAGCGACGAGGAAAACCGCAAGGCCCAGGTCGATCTGGCGCGCACGGTGCTGGAGCCGGAGTTCCAGACGTTCTTCAACCAGAACAAGGGCTCGATCCCGGTTCGCCAGGACATGGACATGAGCGAGTTCGACGCCTGCGCGCAGCAGTCCATGAAGGACTTCAAGGCGGCCGCACAGGACAGCGGTCTGCAGCCCAGCCTGGCCCACGGCATGGCGGCGTCGAGCTACGTGCAGGGCGCGGTGTTCGACGTTGTCACCAACTTCTTCAACGACCCCAAGGCCGACCCGCAAAAGGCGGCCAAGCAACTGGCGGCGGCGATCCAGGCCGTGCAGTAACGCTACGGGCGGATAGCGCCGCCCGATTCCCGAAACGTGCGTCCCCGGTACATGCCTTGGCATGTGCCGCGGGCGCCGACATCCCGGATTTCCACGAGGGATCACACCCATGAGCTCCATCGCGCTTCAAGCCAGGCCCGCCAAGGCTTCGCCGCTCGACGCCCTGCAGCGCTGGCTGCCCAAGCTGGTGCTGGCGCCGAGCATGCTGATCGTGCTGGTCGGCTTCTACGCCTACATCGGCTGGACCTTCCTGCTGTCGTTTACCAACTCGCGCTTCATGCCCAGCTACAAATGGGCCGGCCTGCAACAGTACGAGCGCCTGTGGGACAACGATCGCTGGTGGGTCGCCAGCCAGAACCTGCTGGTGTTCGGCGGCCTGTTCATCGCCATCAGCCTGCTGATCGGCGTGGTGCTCGCCGTGCTGCTGGACCAGCGCATCCGCCGCGAGGGGCTGATCCGCACCATCTACCTGTATCCCATGGCACTGTCGATGATCGTCACCGGCACCGCCTGGCAATGGCTGCTCAATCCCGGCCTGGGCCTGGACAAGTTGCTGCGCGACTGGGGCTGGGAAGGTTTTCGCTTCGACTGGCTGGTGGACCCGGACCGTGTCATCTACTGCCTGGTGATCGCCGCCGTGTGGCAGGCCTCGGGCTTCGTCATGGCACTGTTTCTCGCCGGCCTGCGCAGCGTTGATCAATCGATCATCCGCGCCGCCCAGGTGGACGGTGCCAGCCTGCCGACCATCTACCTGCGCATCGTGCTGCCGAGCCTGCGTCCGGTGTTCTTCAGTGCGCTGATGATTCTCGCCCACATCGCGATCAAGAGCTTCGACCTGGTGGCGGCGATGACTGCCGGCGGGCCGGGCTACTCCAGCGATCTGCCGGCGATGTTCATGTACGCCCACACCTTCACCCGCGGCCAGATGGGCCTGGGTGCGGCGAGCGCCATGCTGATGCTCGGCGCGGTGATGGCGATCATCGTGCCGTACCTGTATTCCGAGCTGAGGACCAAGCGCCATGTCTGACTTCGCGCAACCGCGCCTGACCCTCGGGCGCCTGACCATCCACGCCACGCTGCTGCTGGCCTGCGCCGTCTACCTGATACCGCTGATCGTGATGCTGCTGACGAGCTTCAAGACGCCGGAAGACATCCGCACCGGCAACCTGTTGAGCTGGCCGGAAGCCTTCACCGCCATGGGCTGGCTGACCGCCTGGGACAGCATCGGCGGCTACTTCTGGAACTCGGTGAAGATCGTCATTCCGGCGGTGCTGGTTTCTACCGCGCTCGGCGCCATCAATGGCTACGTGTTGTCGATGTGGCGCTTTCGCGGCTCGCAGCTGTTCTTCGGTCTGCTGCTGTTCGGCTGCTTTCTGCCGTTCCAGGTAATCCTGCTGCCGGCGTCGTTCACCCTCGGCAAGCTCGGTCTGGCCAATACCACCGCGGGCCTGGTGCTGGTGCACGTGGTCTACGGGCTGGCCTTCACCACGCTGTTCTTCCGCAACTTTTACGTAAGCGTGCCGGATGCGCTGGTGCGGGCGGCGCGGCTCGATGGCGCCGGCTTCTTCACCATCTTCGGCCGCATCCTGCTGCCGATGTCGGTGCCGATCATCATGGTCTGCCTGATCTGGCAGTTCACCCAGATCTGGAACGACTTCCTCTTCGGCGTGGTGTTCGCCAGTGGCGACACCCAGCCGGTCACCGTGGCGCTGAACAACCTGGTGAACACCAGCACCGGTGCCAAGCAATACAACGTCGACATGGCCGCCGCGATGATCGCTGGCCTGCCCACGCTGGTGGTCTACGTGATCGCCGGCAAGTACTTCCTGCGCGGGCTGACTGCCGGCGCCGTCAAGGGTTGAGGAGAACAACAACATGGCATCCCTGGAACTGCGCAACGTCCAGAAAACCTACGGCAACGCCAAGGTCGAAACGCTGAAGAACATCGCCCTGAAGATCGACGCGGGAGAGTTCCTGATCCTGGTCGGGCCGTCGGGCTGCGGCAAATCCACCCTGATGAACTGCATCGCCGGGCTGGAGAACATCACCGGCGGCGAGATTCTGGTCGACGGCGAGGACATCAGCCAGGCCAGCCCGAAGGATCGTGACATCGCCATGGTGTTCCAGTCCTACGCGCTGTACCCGACCATGAGCGTGCGCGACAACATCGCCTTCGGCCTGAAGATGCGCAAGGTGCCGGCCGCGCAGATCGAGGAGGAGGTGGCGCGGGTCGCCAAGCTGCTGCAGATCGAGGCGCTGCTCGAGCGCAAGCCGTCGCAGCTCTCCGGCGGCCAGCAGCAGCGCGTCGCCATGGGGCGGGCGCTGGCGCGGCGGCCGAAGATCTACCTGTTCGACGAACCGCTGTCGAACCTCGACGCCAAGCTGCGCGTGGAGATGCGCACCGAAATCAAGCTGATGCATCAGCGCCTGAAGACCACCACCGTCTATGTCACCCACGACCAGATCGAGGCGATGACCCTCGGTGACAAGGTCGCGGTGATGAAGGACGGCATCGTCCAGCAGTTCGGTACCCCGCACGAGATCTACAACGACCCGGCCAACCAGTTCGTGGCCAGCTTCATCGGCTCGCCGCCGATGAACTTCGTCCCCGTGCGCCTGCGCCAGCAGAGCGGGCGTTGGGTCGCCGTGCTCAACAGCGATCAGGCGAGCTGTGAAATTCCGCTGGCGCTGCCGGCCGATGCGCAGTGGCACGCGCGTGACGTGATTCTCGGCATCCGCCCGGAGCAGATCGGCCTGGCCGACGGCGCGGGCAACGACTGCTCGCTGCGCTGCCAGATCGAGGTGATCGAGCCCACCGGGCCGGACACCCTGGTGTTCTTCAGCCTGAACGAGGTCAAGGCGTCGTGCCGTCTGGCGCCGGACCAGGCCCCGCGCGCCGGTGAAACCCTCGAGCTGCAGTTCGATCCGCACAAGGTGCTGCTGTTCGATGCGCACACCGGCGAGCGGCTGGACCACCAGGCTGCCCGCCCGGCGGGCGGCGGGCGGCTCGGTGTGGTCGAGACCTTGCCGAACGGCCGCACGCCTGGCGAACGAGGCGTGCCTTACAGCGGGCGTGAGCGCAGCGGTAGCGCCCGCTAGGGCGCGCGCAGCGGCCCGACCCAGGCAGCGCTTGTCGCCGTGCTGACCTGCAGATAACGAATAACAACAACAGCGAACGGAGTGGACATGAAAACAACAATATCCGCAGGAATGAGTCTGGCTGCCGCCGTGGCGTGCGCCGTGCTGCCGCTGAGCGGTCAGGCGCTGGAGTTTTCCGGCTACCTGCGCAGCGGCGTCGGCGACTCGGTAGAGGGCGGGACGCAATCCTGCTTCCAGTTGCCCGGCGCGCCGAGCAAGTACCGTCTCGGCAACGAGTGCGAGCAGTACGCCGAGCTCGATCTGCGTCAGGATCTCTACACCTTTGCCGATGGCTCGGTGCTCAGCCTGGAAGGCATGGCGGCGCTGTACAACCAGTACGGCCACACCCCGGAATTCACCGGCGATCACGGCTGGGCGCGGATGGTGCAGGCCTATGCCGAGTGGAGCAAGGTGCCGGCGCTGTACAACGGCTCGCTGTGGGCCGGGCGGCGCTTCTACAAGCGTAACGACATCCATATCTCCGACTTCTACTACTGGAACCAGAGCGCCACCGGTGCCGGCGTGGAAGATATGGAGATCGGCGGCCTGAAGTACAGCTACGCCTTTTCACGCAAGGACGGCGTGTTCCAGAAGGACTACATCAATCGCCACGACTTCAACGTCGGCGGCTTCGACAGCAATCCTGGCGGCGAGCTGGAATTCGGCGTGAGTTACATCGACAAGCCCGACAGCGAGGACGCCCACAGCGGCTGGGCGGTGACCGCACAGCACAAGCAGGACGGCTTTCTCGGCGGCAGCAACACCCTGGCACTGCAGTACGGCGAAGGCCCGGGGACCGGTCTGGGCTACACCGGCGATGTCACGCTGGACGACAGTGCCCGCAGCTGGCGCGTGGTCGAGTATTTCGACTGGCAGCTGACGCCCCGTTTCGGCGGGCAGTTCCAGGTGGTCTACCAGAAGGACAAACGTGTCGACGGCGGCGACCAGGATTGGTGGTCGGTCGGGGTACGTCCGACCTATGCCTTCACCGAGCAGTTCAAGCTGGTCACCGAGCTCGGTCACGATCAGATCGACGCCGCCGACGGTACGCGCAAGCTGAGCAAATTCACCGTTGCGCCGACCTGGTCGCCGGCCGGCCCGGCGTTCTGGGCGCGGCCGGAAGTACGCCTGTATTACACCTATGCGCAGTGGAACGACGCCGCGCAGCGGGCCGCGAATCTGATGGCTGCCGGCTCGGCACTCTCGGACAGCGGGGCCTTCGGTGATGCCCAGCACGGTTCCAACTTCGGCGTGCAGGTGGAGTACTGGTGGAAATGATCGGTTGAGCGCGCAACACTGACGCCGGCCGGCCTTGCGCAACGCGAGGCCGACCGGCGCGTCGGAGGTGTCGTGGGTGGCAAGGTAGACAATCCCTGCGTGGATCTGTGCAAGCTCAAGGACGACATCTGCGTCGGCTGCGGTCGTAGCCGCGACGAGATCAAACGCTGGAAGAAACTCAAGAACAAGGAACGCAAGGTCGTCAGGCAACAGGCGGCCGAGCGTCTCGCCAACCTCGGCAAGGCGAACAAGCGCAAACCGTGATGGCGCGGCCGTCCAGCACCGTGCATCGTCGGGACAGAATTTTTTCCGATTCGCGCGAGTCTTTTGCAACGATCTCTGTCTGTTGCTGAAGGGGCGCCGTGCCGCGCAGCACGGAATGACCGCGAGCCGGTGCCCGGCCATTCGAGCGGCGCCGAAGCCCACACTGCACTGACCACGAGCGTTTATGCCTGCGATCAACGTTGAACCCAATACCTTTGCCCTGTTCGGCGCGCTGGGCGATCTGGCGCTGCGCAAGCTGTTTCCCGCGCTTTATCAGCTCGACCGCGCCGCCCTGTTGCACGCCGATACGCGGCTGCTGGCACTGTCACGCGAGGGCGGCGAGCCGGACGAGCAGATGGCGCGGATCGATCAGGCCCTGCGCCGCTACATCCCGCCGCACGAGCTGGACGATGCCGTGCTGCAGCGCTTTCTGGCGCGTCTGTGCTGTCTGCGCATGGATTTTCGCCGCGGCGAGGATTACGCCGTGCTGGCACAGAACGTCAGCGCCGAGCTGCCGCTGATCGCCTATTTCGCCACGCCCGCCGCGGTATACGGTGCGATCTGCGAACACCTGGCCGGCGCCGGGCTGGCCGCGCAGGCGCGGGTGGTGCTGGAGAAACCCATCGGCCATGACCTGGCGTCGTCGCGGGTGATCAACGATGCGGTCGCGCAGTATTTCGCCGAGAGCCAGATCTATCGGATCGATCATTACCTGGGTAAGGAAACCGTCCAGAACCTGATTGCCCTGCGTTTCGCCAACAGCCTGTTCGAGACGCAGTGGAACCAGCACCACATCTCGCATGTGGAGATCACCGTGGCCGAAACCGTCGGCATCGAGGGGCGCTGGGGTTACTTCGACCAGGCTGGCCAGTTGCGCGACATGATCCAGAACCACCTGCTGCAGCTGCTCTGCCTGATCGCCATGGACCCGCCGAGCAACCTCACCGCCGACAGCATCCGCGATGAGAAGGTAAAAGTGCTCAAGGCGCTGGCGCCGATCACGCCGGACATCCTCAGCCAGCGCGTGGTGCGCGGCCAGTATTCGGCCGGGATCGCCGGCGGCAAGCCGGTGCCGGGCTATCTGGAGGAAGAGAACTCCAATGCCACCAGCAGCACGGAAACCTTCGTCGCCCTGCGCGCCGACATCTGCAACTGGCGCTGGTCCGGCGTGCCGTTCTATCTGCGCACCGGCAAGCGCATGGCGCAGAAGCTGTCGCAGATCGTCATCCACTTCAAGGAACCGCCGTTCTACATCTTTGCGCCCGAGCAGCGCTCGCTGATCAGCAATCGGCTGATCATCCGCCTGCAGCCGGACGAGGGCATTTCCCTGCAGGTGATGACCAAGGAGCAGGGGCTGGACAAGGGCATGCACCTGCGCAGCGGGCCGCTGCAGCTGAATTTTTCCGAGACCTACAAGAGCGCGCGCATCCCCGATGCGTACGAGCGGCTGCTGCTGGAGGTGATGCAGGGCAATCAGAACCTGTTCGTGCGCCGCGACGAAGTCGAGTACGCCTGGCAATGGTGCGATCAGCTGGTCGACGGCTGGACCCGTATTGGCGACAGTCTCAAACTCTATCCTGCCGGCTCCTGGGGGCCGGTGGCTTCGATTGCCTTGATTACTCGTGACGGGAGGTCCTGGTATGGCGATTTCTGAACTCGACCTGCCCACCGGCGTGGTTGCCCACAGTCTGGCCGACGCCGCTGGGCAGGCGCGGCTGATGGCTGACGACGCGGCCAAGGTGCTGAACTACGCGGTGCGCACCCACGGCGTGGCCAGCCTGGTGGTATCCGGCGGGCGCAGCCCGGTGCCGTTCTTCGAGGAACTGTCGCGCCGCGAGCTGGATTGGTCCAGGGTGCAGATCAGCCTGGCGGACGAGCGCTGGGTGCCGCCAAGCGATGCGGCCAGCAACGAGGGGCTGGTGCGTCGTCATCTGTTGCAGAACGCCGCGGCCGTGGCGCAGTTCATCGGTTTGTATCATCCGGCGGCCACCCTGGAGGAAGCCGCGCAACTGGCGGACCGACGTCTGGCCGAACTCGGTCAGCCGATCGATGTGCTGGTGCTGGGCATGGGCGACGATGGCCACACCGCGTCGTTGTTCCCCGACAGTGCGCGTCTGGACCATGCACTGCGGGCCGATTGCCCGGATCGCTGCGTGGCGATGTGCGCGCCGACCGAGCCGCGCGAGCGCCTGAGCATGACCTATCCGCTGCTGGCCTCGGCGCGCATGCAGTGTCTGGCGATCCAGGGCATGACCAAACTGGAGACCCTGCGCCAGGCCTTGAACGCCGATGCGTTGCGGATGCCGATTCGCGCGTTCATCCACTCTCCGCTGGAAATCTACTGGTGTCCCTGACGCCCTGAGGATTGCCCATGACCATGCAACTGAAGAACGACCTGATCGAGCAGCTGTGCGTGAATGCGCGCATCCTGCCGGTGGTCACCATCGGTAGCGAGGAGCAGATCCTGCCGCTAGCCGACGCCCTGGCGGCGGGCGGCCTGCGCACGCTGGAAATCACCCTGCGTTCGGCGCACGGGCTGACGGCGATCCGCCGGCTGCGCGAGGAGCGTCCCGAGCTGTGCATCGGCGCCGGCACTGTGCTCGACCGCCGCATGATGGATCAGGTGGAAGCGGCCGGCGCACAGTTCGTGGTCACCCCCGGCGCCAGCCGGGAAGTGCTGGAGGCCGGCGTGCAATGTGCGGTGCCGGTGTTGCCGGGTATCGCCACGGCGACGGAAATCATGGAGGGCTATGCGCTGGGCTATCGCCGCTTCAAGTTGTTCCCGGCCGAAGTCTGCGGGGGCATCGCCGCGCTCAAGGCGTTCGGCGGACCGTTCGCGGACGTGCGCTTCTGTCCGACCGGCGGCGTCAACGCCGGCAACGCCGCGCAATACCTGGCGCTGGCCAACGTGATGTGCGTCGGCGGCACCTGGATGATCGATGCGGCCAGCCTCGCCGGTGGCGACTGGGCGCGTATCCGGCAAGCCACCGCCGATGCGCTCGCCGCTCTCGGCTGAGCGGTCGGTGCATCCGTGCGCAAACGGTGCGTGCGGACGTCGATGCGCGTATGATTCGCGCCCTTTCAATCGGAACTGACACACCGGGAGGTGCCCAGAATGACCGAGCATGACGATTCCACCCCTCACGTCGCCCATGGCGAAAAACTGCAGAAGGTCTTGGCCCGCATGGGGCTGGCTTCGCGACGTGATATCGAACAATGGATCAGCGAAGGCCGGGTCAAGGTCAACGGCGCGGTGGCCAGCCTCGGCCAGCGCGTGGACCGGCTCGACGCCATCGCCGTCGATGGCCGCCTGATCAAGCGCGAAGAAGCCGCCGTGGTACGGCGCGTGCTGATCTACAACAAGCCCGACGGCGAAATCTGCACCCGCAACGATCCGGAAGGTCGCCCGACCGTATTCGACCGCCTGCCGCGGCCGAAGGAAGGCCGCTGGATCAACATCGGCCGGCTGGATATCAACACCACCGGCCTGCTGCTGTTCACCACCGATGGCGAACTGGCCAACCGGCTGATGCATCCGTCCTACGAGATGGATCGCGAATACGCGGTGCGCGTGCGCGGCGAAGTCGACGACGAGATGATCGAGCGCCTGAAGACCGGCGTCATGCTGGAAGACGGCCCGGCGCGCTTCACCGACATTCAGGAAGCACCCGGCGGCGAAGGTTTCAACCACTGGTATCACTGCGTGGTGATGGAAGGCCGCAACCGTGAGGTGCGCCGCCTGTGGGAATCCCAGGGGCTGGTGGTCAGCCGGCTGAAGCGGGTGCGCTTCGGTCCGGTGTTCATGACCTCCGACCTGCCGATGGGTCGCTGGCGCGAGATGTCGCAGGCCGAGGTGGACATCCTCAGCCAGGAGGTCGGCCTGACGCCGGTCGCGCTGCCGGAGATGAAGGCGCGCGCCAAGGAGAAGATCGACCGTCTGCAGCGCAAGGTGGCCAAGCCGCTGGCGCGTGGCGAGCGCCGCCCGCGTGTGCTGCGTCCGGCCGGCGAAGCCGACCTGCCGCGCATCGGCGACAAGCCGCGTGGCGAGCAGCCGGCACGCAAGCCGCGTCCGGCCGAGCAGAGCCGGGGTACGCCGGTTGCCGAGCGTCCGAGCGATGTGAATCGCAAGCGTGGCAAGCGCCCCGAAGGCGCCGGTGGCGACAAGCCGGCACCGGCCAAGCGGCGCGGTCCGCCGGCGGGTGAAGGGCAACGCCCCGGCTTCGGCCGTGGTGATCGCTCCAAGCGGCCCTGACCGCATCGAGCGGTAACGAAAAAGGCTGCCACCGTCATGCGGGGCAGCCTTTTTTATCGGCCGGCAGTCGCTGACGTCAGTGCAGCAGCTCCGGCGGCACATTGCCGCCGTGAGTGGCGAGCTTTTGCATGATGGTCTTGTGCAGCCAGATGTTCATGGTGCCGGAGTCGGTCATCTTGTCCTGCGGGCAGTGCAGTTCGTTGGCCAGCTCCTTGCGCGCTTCCAGGCTGCTATCGAGGCCGAGCAACTTGAGCAGGTCGACGATGGACGTGCGCCAGTTGAGCTGCTCGTGGTGACTGGCGGCCATGGCGTCGAGCTTCGCCGCGACGTCGACCTGCGACATCGCCGGGGCGTCGGTGTGGGTGGTGGCATTGGCGGTAGCGGTGGGGCGGCCGGAGTCCAGCGTGACGCCTTCGGCGCTGGTGCTGGCGGCATCCGCCGGTGGGGTGGAAACCGGTTTCTGCGCCTCATTGGAGGCATCGCCGAAGCCGAGTTTTTCCTTGATTCTGTCGAACAGTCCCATGGCACATACCTCTTGATTTGGTCGTGCCGTATTGGACCGCCGCTTGGCGGAAACCATCCGCGATGGTGGAAAAAATACTGCGTCCCCACGCCGAAGCGTGGGGCGGGCAGGATCAGTCTTCGCGGCTGGTGACTTCCAGCAGGTGATAGCCGAACTGGGTCTTTACCGGACCCTGCACGACGTTGAGCGGCGCGCTGAAAACGACGGTGTCGAATTCACGCACCATCTGTCCCGGGCCGAAGGAGCCGAGGTTACCGCCGTCACGGCTGGATGGGCAGCTCGAGTTCTCGCGGGCGACCTGGGCGAAATCGGCGCCGCCTTCGATGGCAGCCTTCAGTTCGTTGCACTTGGCTTCGCTGGAAACCAGGATGTGGCGGGCGGTGGCGCGGGCCATGGGTGACTCCTGTGATGCGTTTGGATGGGCTGCCGAGGCTACCGCAATCGTCTTTGCTTTGGCGACCGCCAGTCGCTGCAATGCGCTCGCGAATGCAGGCCCCCCGCCAGCAGCGCTTTTGCTATCCTCGCGCGCCTTTTCACCGGCCCCGGATACCTCTCATGCTTGAAACCGCTCTAGTCCAGCTCGAACGCGTCATCGCCGACCTGCTGCAGCAGAATCAATCCCTGCGCGAAACCGCCGCGCTGCTCGAACAGCAGCTGCAGCAAGCCCGCGAGGAGAACGACAACCTGCAGCTGGCCGCGCTGGAGCAGGAGGAAAAGCAGGGCGCGACGCTGGCCCGGTTGCAAGCGCTGATCGAGCGCGCCGCTGCCGGCAGTGCCGCATGAGTGCCGCCGGCATTCAGGTGCTGAACATTCTCGGGCGCGAGTATTCGATTCGTGCCGGCGAAGGACAGGCGGCACTGTTGTCCGATGCGGCGGCGCTGCTGCAGGAGCATCTGGCGACCAGCCGCCGTCAGTTCCCCGATGCCAGCGCCGACAAGCTGCTGGTACTGACCGCGCTCAACCTCTGCGCGCCGTTGCTGCAGCAGGGAGAGCAGCTGCGCGCGGCCGAGCAGCGCCTCAATTCCAGCCTGGAGCGCATCACTAGCCAGTTGCGCGGCTAGCCAGCGGCGGCACGGCGGCCTCGTCGAGTTCCGTGTCGCTGTCCAGATAGCGCTGCAGGCGCGCCTGGTCCTGCGCGGTGAAGCTCAATCCGAGCTTGGTGCGACGCCAGAGAATGTCGTCCGCCTCGCATGCCCATTCGTGGTCGCGCAGATAGTCCACCTCACGGCTGTAGAGCTGCGCAGCGAGTGGCTGGCCAAGCTGCTGCAGCGTGTGGGCATCGCCGAGCATCTGCCACACACGGCTGCCGTAGGTGCTGGCCCAACGTTGCGCCAGCGCCGGTTCGATGCCATTGATGCGCGCCTCGATGTCCCGGGCCAGCTGCTGCGGCGAATCCATCTCCTCGCCGCCGGGGAGCGCGGCGCTGGCCGTCCAGCTCGGTCCCAGTGCGGGAAAGAACGGCGCCAGCAGCGTCATCGCCGACTCGGCGAGTTTGCGGTAGGTGGTCAGCTTGCCGCCGAAGACCGAGAGCAGCGGCGCCTGTTGTGGGTCCGCCGCCAGCGCGAGGGTGTAATCGCGGGTGACGGCAGCGGGGTTGTCCGATTCGTCATCGCACAGCGGTCGCACGCCGGCAAAGCTGTGCAGGATGTCGCTTGGCGCCAGCTGCCGGCGGAAGTGCGCATTGGCCACGCCGAGCAGGTAGCCGGTCTCCTCCTCGCTGATGCGCACCTGCGCCGGGTCGCCCTGGTACTCGCGGTCGGTGGTGCCGATCATCGTGTAGCGCCCGAGGTAGGGGATGGCGAACACGATGCGGCGATCCTCGTTCTGCAGAATGAACGCCTGCTCGCCATCGTACAGCCTGGGCACGATGATGTGGCTGCCCTGGATCAGGCGGATGCCGTAGGGCGAGCGTTGCTGCAGGCCCTCGCCGATGAACTGCGCCACCCACGGCCCGGCGGCATTGACCAGCGCCTTGGCGCGCAAGGAAAAGCGGCTGCCGTCCTGGCGCTGTAGCTCGACATGCCAGATGCTACCGGCGCGCTTGGCGCTCAGGCATTGGGTGCGGGTGTGGATATGTGCGCCTTTCTCGCGTGCCGCCATGGCGTTGAGCACCACCAGCCGCGCGTCGTCTACCCAGCAATCGGAGTACTCGAAACCACGGCGGATATGCGCCTTGAGCGGACTCTCGGCCGAAAAGCGCAAGCCGCGCGAACCCGGCAGCTTCTCGCGCTTGCCGAGGTGGTCGTAGAGGAACAGCCCGGCGCGGATCATCCACGCCGGACGCAGATGGGGGCGGTGAGGCAGCACGAAGCGCATCGGTTTGACGATGTGCGGTGCCTTCGCCAGCAGCACTTCGCGCTCGGCCAGCGCCTCGCGAACCAGGCGGAATTCGTAGTGTTCCAGATAGCGCAGCCCGCCATGGATCAGCTTGCTGCTGGCCGACGAGGTGTGGCTGGCGAGGTCGTCGCGTTCGCAAAGGAACACCGACAGGCCGCGGCCGGCGGCATCGGCCGCGATACCGACGCCGTTGATACCGCCGCCGATCACGGCAACGTCATAGAGCTCGGAGACGGGCTGGACGGAATGGGGCACGGGCTTCTCCTCGAAAACGAAAGATCATGTTCGGTTTTGAACATGCTATGCGCAGAAGAATCCATGCGAAAGCAAAAATGTTCGAAATCAGATAAAAGGGAACATTTTCGAAAAAAGACGTTGCTGAAATCGCATCCGCAGTTGGCTGGCGGCGCGCGAGAAGCCGTTATTCGGCGATCTCCACCTGCACCTTGTGGCGCGCAAGCAGTTCGGCGAAGACCTCGGACGGCGGCGCATCGGTGAACAGGTAGTCGATCTGCTCCAGCGAGCCCAGGCGCGTCATGGCGCTGCGGCCGAACTTGCTCGAATCGGCTGCCATGAAAACCTTGCGGGCGTTATGGATGATCGCCTGCGAGACGCGCACTTCTTGATAGTCGAAGTCGAGCAGGGTGCCGTCCTCGTCGACGCCGCTGATGCCGATCAGCGCGAAGTCCACCTTGAACTGGCTGATGAAATCGGCGGTGGCCTGGCCGACGATGCCACCGTCGCTGCGCACGCTGCCGCCGGCGATCAGCACCTCGAAATCCTCCTTGGTACTGAGAATGCTCGCCACGTGCAGATCGTTGGTGATGATCTTCAGGTCGCGGTGGTTCAGCAGCGCCTGTGCGATGGCTTCGGTAGTGGTGCCGATGTTGATGAACAGCGAGGCCTGATCGGGAATCCGCGCGGCCACGGCGGCGGCGATGCGCAGCTTCTCGTCGCGCATTTGCCGCGCGCGCTGGCTGTAGGCGGTGTTCTGCACGCTGGAATCATAGGCGGCGCCGCCGTGATAGCGGCGCAGCAGCCCGGCTTCGCCCAGCTGATTGATATCCCGGCGGATGGTCTGCGGCGTGACCGCGAAATGCCGGGCCAGCTCGTCGATGCTGACGTAGCCGCGCTCGCGCACGAGATCCAGGATGTTCTGCTGTCGGGGCGCCAGGCTCATGGGGCTTCCTTATGGGCTGTTTGCCCCGAAGCATGCCGCAGTCTGGCGTTCGATTAAAGCGTGGAGCGTTCGGATTCGCACATGCCGCGCCTGCTTGCGAACGCTCGCAGGGCAGGCGCGGCAGCGTTCGATTAGTCCTCGGCCCAGTTGCGCGTGCGATCGACCGCCTTCTGCCAGCCGCGATAGAGCGCTTCGCGCTGTTCGCTTCCGCACGCCGGTTCGAACACCCGCTCGATACTGCTCTTGCTGCGCAGTTCGTCGAGATCGCTCCAGAAACCGGTCGCCAGTCCGGCCAGGTAGGCCGCGCCGAGGGCAGTGGTTTCCTTCATCTGCGGCCGTTCGACCTGGGTGCCGAGCAGGTCGGCCTGGAACTGCATGAGGAAGTTGTTGGCCACCGCGCCGCCGTCCACCCGCAGGGCACGCAGACGCTCGCCGGCGTCCTGCTGCATGGCGTCGAGCACGTCGCGGGTCTGGTAGGCGATGGATTCCAGCGCGGCGCGGATCAGGTGGTCGACCTTCACGCCGCGGGTCAGGCCGAACAACGCGCCGCGGGCGCGCGGGTCCCAGTAAGGCGCGCCGAGGCCGGTGAAGGCCGGCACCAGATAAATGCCGTTGCTGTCCGGCACCTTGGTGGCGAAGTACTCTGAATCCAGCGACTCGTTGAGCACCTTCAGCTCGTCGCGCAGCCATTGCACGGTGGAACCGCCATTGAAGATGGCGCCTTCCAGCGCGTAGTTCACCTCGCCGCGCGGGCCGCAGGCGATGGTGGTCAGCAGGCCATGTTCGGACTGCACCGCCTTGGTGCCGGTGTTCATTAGCAGGAAGCAGCCGGTGCCGTAGGTGTTCTTCGCCTGGCCGGGCTCGACGCACATCTGGCCGAACAGCGCGGCCTGCTGGTCCCCGGCGATACCGGCGATCGGAATGCCGGTGCTTTGGCCGGAGCCGATGTAGGCGTGGCCGTAGACCTCTGACGAGGAGCGCACTTCCGGCAGCATCTCGCGCGGGATATCCAGCGCTTCGAGCATCACCGGGTCCCAGTCCAGCTTGTGAATGTCATAGAGCATGGTGCGCGAGGCGTTGGTGTAGTCGGTGACGTGGGCCTTGCCCTGGGTCATCTTCCAGATCAGCCAGCAGTCGACGGTGCCGAACAGCAGCTCGCCTCGGCGGGCGCGCTCGCGGCTGCCTTCGACGTGATCGAGGATCCACTTGATCTTGGTGCCGGAGAAATAGGGGTCGATCACCAGGCCGGTGGTCTTGCGGATGTGATCGTTCATGCCGTCACGCTTGAGCTGGTCGCAGATCGGCGTGCTCTGCCGGCTCTGCCAGACGATGGCATTGTAGATCGGCCGGCCGGTGACCTTGTCCCAGACGATGGCGGTTTCGCGCTGGTTGGTGATGCCGATCGTCGCCACCTGCTCGTTGGTGATGCCGGCCTGAGCCAGCGCCTCGACGAACACGCCGCTCTGGGTCGCCCAGATTTCCATGGGGTCATGCTCGACCCAGCTCGGCTGCGGGTAGATCTGCGCGAACTCGCGCTGGGCGATGGTCACCACGTTGGCGTTGCGGTCCAGCACGATGGCGCGCGAGCTGGTGGTGCCCTGATCGAGGGCGACGATGAATTGCTTGTTCTGGTTGCTCATGGCGTCGTTTCCTTAGCGAACTTTGCTGATGTCGGGCTGGGCGGAGCCCATTTCGGCAGAGGCCATTTCCTTGGGTTTCGGTGCATCGCAGGCGGCCGAGCCTACCCCCGGCAGGTGCCGGCAGATCAGGGCCTTGTAACCGGCGGCGCCCAGGCAGGCGCCGAGGATCGGCGCGAAGATCGGCACCAGGAAATACGGAATGTCCCGCCCGCCAGTGAAGGCGACATCGCCCCAGCCGGCGAAGAAGGTCATCAGCTTGGGCCCGAAGTCCCGTGCCGGATTCATCGCAAAGCCGGTCAGCGGTCCCATCGCACCGCCGATCACGGCGATCAGCAGGCCGATCAGCAGCGGCGCCAGCGGGCCGCTGGGCAGGCCGTTACCGTCATCGGTGATGGCCATGATCATCGCCAGCAGGATTGCAGTGATCACCACCTCCACCAGGAACGCCTGGCCGAACGACAGCGACGCGTGCGGGTAGGTGGAGAACACCGAGGCCAGCTGCAGGCTTTCGATGCTGCCACGGACCATGTGGTTCGCCTGCTCGAAATCGATGAACAGGCTGCTGTACAGCCCGTACACCAGTGCGGCGGCACAGAAGGCGCCGGCGACCTGGGCAAGGATGTACGCCGGTACGCGATGCCGCTCGAAGGTGCCGAACAGCCACAGCGCGATGGTGACGGCCGGGTTCAGGTGCGCACCGGATACGCCAGCGGCCAGATAGACCGCCATCGATACACCGATGCCCCAGATGATGCTGATTTCCCATAACCCGAGATTGGCGCCGCACAGCTTGAGCGCGGCGACGCAGCCGGTGCCGAAGAAGATCAGAAGGGCGGTGCCGAGGAACTCGGCGATGCATTGTCCCTTGAGCGTCGGGACGGTTGGAGTACTCATGCGCGGGAGCCTCATGCGGATTGTTATTGTTCGAGCCGACTGCGGAATGGTTCGTAAATGTTCGGAATCGAAAGCTATGAGCAAAAAGTCACGCTGTCAAAGTAAATAATTGAACATTCGGACGAAGGGTAGGCGAACGTTTTTAACGCCGAATTGTCACGCGGCAGCGGCGCACGAACCCGCGCGGCATGTAAAGGCGAGGGCGTAGATGCAGGACGCGAGTGGACGCGCGCAAGAAAGGCGGGAGTGACGGAAGCGCGCTCAGCGTTTGCGTCGCCAGAGCGTCCAGCTCAGGTGCAGGTCGTCCCACATCGGCACCAGCGCGAAGAACAGCAGCGCGCCGGCCAGCGGCACGGTGGCGAGAAAGCCGAAATGCTTGAAGCCGAAGGCGCCACTCACGCCGCCGGTGAAGAAGCAGCAGACCAGCAGGCTGTTGATCAGCAGACGCTCGCGATTGGCGCGCACCGGCTTCTCTCCCGGCCGTTGCAGGCGGTTGATGTAGATCAGCTTGCCCAGCTCGATACCGATATCGGTCACCGTTCCGGTGACGTGCGTGGTGCGCACCTCGGAGTTCGAGAGCTTGGTCACCATGGCGTTCTGCAGGCCCATGATGAAGCACAGCAGCATCACCGTGAGCGGCACGAATAGCCCGGGCACGGCCATCATCTGCGCGCCCAGCACGCCGAAGCACAGCAACAGCACAGCCTCCAGCGCCAGCGGCAGCGCGTACTGGCTGTGCATGTGCCGGCGCCGCGAGATGTTGATCATGATGGTCGAGCACATCGCCCCGAAGAGGAACGACAGCAGCGCGCCGAGCCCGCCGAGGGCGAGGTCGGTGGCGCCCAGTACCAGGTTGTCGGCCATCGAGGAGACGATGCCGGTCATGTGCGAGGTGTATTGCTGCACCGCGAGGAAGCCGCCGGCATTCGCCGCGCCGGCATTGAATGCCAGCCACAGGCCCAGTTGGCGATTGCCATGGCGGGTACGCCGGCGACCGGTCAGATTGCGTGCATATTCGAAAGGCATGACGCCGGCAAACTCCCGTGCGGGGCGCGTGACAGGGGGCGATTATAGGGCGCGGCGGGCAGCCTGCGGGCGATCACCACGCAATCGTGACGACAGATTGCCGTCACGCCCTGCGCGTCGGCTCCGGCGCGTCGGTCATCGACGTATCGGCACCAGCTTCGCCTGCGTGCTCGTCGAGCCGGCCTCGTTGCAGTTCGGCGCGCAGGCTCTGCACCTCCTGGCTGAGGCTGTCCACCTGCGCCAGCAGCCGGTGCATCAGCTCGCGGTCGTCGGCGTCGCGCTTTTCTTCTTCCTCGTTCTGGTCGGCGACGAACAGCGAGCCGATATAGGCCGCGAAGCTACCGAACAGCCCCACGCCCGACACCATCAGCAACACCGCGACGACGCGCCCGGCGGTGGTCACCGGATAGAAATCGCCATAACCGACCGTCGTCACCGTGACGAAGGCCCACCACAGCGCCTCTTCCGGCGTGTTGATCGAACTCTGCGGATTCGGCGCCTCCACCAGCAACATGGTGATCGCGCCGAAGGCCACCAGCAGCAGGGTCGCCGTTGCTGCCGAGACGACGATGCCTTCCGCGCGGTTGCGAAACAGCACGCGCCAGATCAATTGCAGCGATTTCAGCGCGCGCAGGATGCGCAGGATCTGGAACGCACGCACCAGCTTGGCTGCCTGCAGGCCGCTGGCCGGCACGCTGGCGAGCAGATCGATCCAGCCCCAGCGCATGAAGCGCCACTTGTTCTCGGCCTGCTGCAGGCGCACGCAGAAGTCGAGGAAGAAAAAGAAGCAGACGAGGGTGTCCAGATAGTCGAGCAGGGTCGAGATATCGGGCGGCAGCTTGAAGAACAGGTCGGCTACCAGCGCACCCAGCACGTAGAACGACAGCACGAGGATGAAGATCTGAAAGGGCGTTACGGTGCGTTGCTTCATGGGAAGTCCGGGCAGCGAGGGGATTCGCCGGGTAGTGCAGAAGAAGGGCGCAAGTTTAAAGCATGGGACGGCTCAGGCGTTCGCCAATCCGCTTATCGCACTGAGCCTGATCCGGCAGAGCATCGGCGCCGGATAGCCTAAGCTCAGCGTCCGCGCTTGACCGGTGTGTTTGTCGAAAGGAGGAACAAGGTGAAGGTACTGACACGGCGACAGTTTTCCTTGCTGGGTAGTGCGCTGCTGCTCGGTGGCGCGCTGGTGCGTGGCGACCGGGCGTGGGCCGTCGAGCGGCGCGGCGAAGGCCTCACGCAGCGATTCGCCGAGCTGGAAAAACAGCTGGATGCGCGTCTGGGCGTGGCGATCATCGACAGCCAGTCCGGCCGGCAATGGCTGCACCGTGCCGATGAGCGTTTTCCGTTGTGCAGCACCTTCAAGCTGCTGGCGGGCGCGGCGGTATTGCGGCGGGTCGATGCCGGCGCGGATTCGCTGCAGACACGCATCCGCTATACCGCGGACGATCTGGTGACCTACTCGCCCGTCACCGAGCGGCATGTCGACGATGGCATGACGCTCGCCGCGCTCTGCGAAGCGGCCATCACCCTCAGCGACAACACGGCGGGCAACCTGCTGCTGCGTCACCTCGGCGGCCCTGGCGCGATCGGCGATTTCGCACGCACGCTCGGCGACCACCACACTCGCCTGGATCGCTGGGAAACCGAGCTGAACGAGGCAAGTCCCGGCGATCCGCGCGATACCACCACACCGGCGGCGATGGCGGCGAATCTGCAGCGTCTGGTTCTGGGGGACAGCCTGTCGGCGGCCTCGCGCGAGCAGCTTGTCGCCTGGATGCTCGCCAGCCAGACCGGTGCGGCCAAGCTGCGTGCCGGTCTGCCACCAGGCTGGCGCATCGGCGACAAGACGGGTTCGGGCGAGCGCGGCACCACCAACGAGGTTGCGGTGATCTGGCCGCCGCAGCGCAAACCGGTGATTGCCTGCGTCTACCTCACGCAGACGCAGGCCAGCGCCGACGCGCGCAACGCCGCGCTGGCGGCGATCGGCCGGGCGCTGGCCGAGGCGCTGACGGCTTGAGGTCGCGTGTCAGGCCTGCGGCTTGGCTTTGATGGTCTTGAGCAGGTCTTCGGGGCTGATCTGCCCGACGATGCTCGCCGCGCTGCCCGGCAACGGCAGGTCAAGGATGTGGCCCTTCATCTTGCCGATCACATGCATCTCGCAGGGCTTGCAGTCGAACTTCAGGGTCAGCACCTCGTCGCCGTGCACCAGTTGCATCGGCGCGACCTTGGTGCGCACACCGGTGACGCCCTTGGCCTGCTTCGGGCAGAGGTTGAAGGAGAAACGCAGGCAGTGCTTGGTGATCATCACCGGCACTTCGCCGGTTTCCTCGTGGGCCTCGTAGGCCGCATCGATCAGCTGCACGCCGTAGCGGTGGTAGAAGGCGCGCGCCTTCTCGTTGTAGACGTTGTAGAGGAACGACAGGTGCGACTCCGGGTAGACCGGCGGCGGCACGCTGACCGGCTTGCGGCTGCCATGCGGACGTATCGCCTCGCGGGCTTCGCCCAGCGCTTCGATGGCTTCGCGGCGTAGCGCCTTGAGCTGCGAGTTGGGGATGAAGAACGCCTGCGGCGCATCCACCTCGACCTCTTCGGCGTGATAGATGGTGGTGCCCAGCTGGCTCAGGAGATCGGCAATCTGCCCGGGCACCTGCTCGGGTTTCTTCGCTTCGCCGAACGGGCCGGGCAGGGTGGCCGTGGCGTAGGCGCCTTCCTCGCTGGTCACGTGCAGTTCCAGTTCCTCGGCGCGCAGCTTGGTCAGCCAGCGCACACCGACGCGGCGCTCGGCAGAGGTTTTCAGCAGCGCGTTCTGCCAGTTGTGGTCCAGATTGCGATTGAGCGGATGGTTCGGGCGCACCTGGCGCAGCGCGGCGGGCATTTCGTTGGGTTCGACGCGGTACTGCCAGAACGACTGACCATCTTCCTCGAACTGCTTCAGCGGCTCGACCACGCTGGCGCGGAAACCCACCACCTCGCGCTTGATCAGCACGTTGAGGCCGTCACCGTTGGACAGCGGCTCGCGGGTCTGCACCGTCAGATCATGCTTGCCGACCTTGAGCACTTCGCCGACGGCGAGGCCGGTGAAGGTCGGCGAATCGAAGGCGCCGATGTCGATCTTGCGGTCGGTGACGAAGTAGTCGGTGCTGCCGCGGTGGAAGGTCTTGTCCGGGTCCGGCACGAAGAAGTGATCGGTGCGGCCGCTGGAGGCGCGGGCCAGGTCAGGGCGTTCGGCGAGGATGCCGTCCAGGCGCTGACGGTAGTAAGCGGTGATGTTCTTCACGTAGCTCACATCCTTGTAGCGCCCCTCGATCTTGAACGAACGCACGCCGGCGTCGACCAACGCGCTCAGGTTCGCGCTCTGGTTGTTGTCCTTCATCGACAACAGGTGCTTCTCGAAGGCCACCACGCGGCCTTGGTCGTCCTTCAGCGTGTAGGGCAGGCGGCAGGCCTGCGAGCAGTCGCCGCGGTTGGCGCTGCGTCCGGTTTGCGCATGGCTGATGTTGCACTGGCCGGAAAATGCCACGCACAGCGCGCCGTGGATGAAGAACTCCAGGGTCGAATCCACTTCATCGTAAATCGCACGGATTTCCTGCAGGTTCAGCTCGCGCGCGAGGACCAGCTGCGAGAAGCCAGCCTTGTCGAGGAACTTGGCCCGCTCCAGTGTGCGGATATCGGTCTGGGTGCTGGCGTGGATCTCGATGGGCGGGATATCCAGCTCCATGATGCCCATGTCCTGCACGATCAACGCATCGACGCCGATCTCGTAGAGCTGATGGATCAGCGTGCGCGCGGCTTCCAGCTCGTCGTCATGCAGAATGGTGTTGAGGGTGACGAACACCCGCGCATGGAACAGGTGGGCGAATTTCACCAGCTCGGCAATGTCCGCCACGCTGTTCTCGGCATTGTGCCGCGCACCGAAACTGGGGCCGCCGATGTACACGGCGTCGGCGCCATGCAGGATGGCCTCGCGGGCGATGGTAACGTCGCGCGCGGGGGCGAGCAGTTCGAGGTGGTGTTTGGGAAGCGACATGAGCACAGACCGGCAATGAAACGAAGGCGCGCATTGTAATGGCTTGGCGCTGGTTTGGGTTTGGTCGCTGGGCGAGTGGGAGGAAGGTATGCCGGGCATGCCGTAAATGGATGCTGGAGCGTCCGGCGGACGTTTCTAAGCGGGAACGTTTGATGGCTAGGTATCTAGAGGCCACCCAGTAGGTCATGGGCATCGAGCAGGCGCCAGGCGATTTCCGGGCGCTGTTGCAAGGCGCGGCGAATGGCAGCGGCGATGGCCGGGCGGGTCTTGCGGCATAGGCCGGGTTGGTCGGCGAAGTCGATGGCGATGCCGCGCATGCTGCGCACCTCGTTGTGCCCGGGGGCGATATCCATGCGGATACCCAGCTGCTCGAACATGCGTTGCTGCAGATGCTCGAGATCGTCCAGGCTCTGCACCTTCTCCAAGCGCTCGAGCAGGCGACGCTCCTCATGCAGGGTCAGCCGCAGAATGCGCGTATCGGCGTCCGGCGTATGCAGCAACGCATCGCGCTGGCAGGTGCAAGTGCCAGGCGGGCAAGGCTGGCGGAGTGGCGGCGGGCTGTTCATGGCTTTCGATCATAGCCAAGCCGGCGTAACCCGCACAGCCGGCGCGCTGCGGGATGACAAGCGCGGCGACGTCGCGCACCATGACGTTCGCTTGCGCCGTGGGCGTACCGTTTTGTCAGGGTTTTGCCGGAGAGCTGCCATGCGTGTCCTTTCAACCGTTCTGCTGTTCGCCACGCTGCTGTTCACCGGCTGGGCGGCTGCCGAGGAAGCGCAGCTGGTCGAGGCGATCAATGCCTACCGCAGCGAGGTGCAGCGCTGCGGCAGCAAGGCCAGCGAGGAACTGCCGCCACTCACCGCCGACGCGCGCCTGAATCTGCCAGCCATCGGCGCGGGCGATCTGCAGCAGGAACTGGCGCGTGCGGCCTATCCGATGATGACGGTGCAAGCCATCAGCCTGTCCGGACCGCGTGATGCGCCGGCGGCGATGCAGGCGCTGCACGAGAGCTTCTGCCAAGTGCTGCTCGATGCGCAGTTCGTCGATATCGGCGTCAGCCGCGAGGGCCGCGACTGGCGCATCGTGCTGGCGCGGCCGCTGCTCGACGGGCGTCTGGGCGACTGGCAGGCCGAAGGCCAGAAGCTGCTGGAACTGATCAATACCGCGCGTGCGCAGCCACGCCAGTGCGGCTCGCAGTCCTTTGCCGCCGCGGCGCCACTTGGCTGGAATGCGACGCTCGGCGGCACGGCCGAGGCCCATAGCCGGGCGATGGCCAATCGCAATTTCTTCAGTCATCTGAGTGAGGACGGCCGCACGCCAGGCGACCGTGCTGAACTGGCCGGCTATACCGGCGGCGTGGTGGGCGAAAACATCGCTGCCGCACTGCCGACTCCGCGCCGGGTGCTCGACGGCTGGCTGGCCAGCCCCGGTCATTGCGCAAATCTGATGAACCCGCAGTACAGCGAATTCGGCGCGGCCTATGCGGTCGATCCGCAGAGCGACGCGACGATCTACTGGACGGCGCTGTTCGGCACGCCGTAAGCCCCGACACCTAGCTGCTTGGCGCGTAATTCGGCACGGGCGCGGCGCGTGATCTGCACTACCGCGCAGATGGCCGGTATCGTCGCGACCGCCGGTGCCAGTTGGCTGCAGCGAATCCCCAGTCGGGAGTTGCCGCATCATCGAAACTCTGACGGCACCGGGCGAATCGGGTGGCTGACATGACGCTGCCGCAACCATCGCGCCGCTCGCTGGACAATTCGCGCCGTGCGGCTTAAAAGGGCGCGCGGCGGCGTTTGGCGTCAGCCGTATCTTTATTCAGAGTCAGGTGAACCGTGAGAAAGAAAAAACCCGTGGACCCCGTGCGGCAAGCCGAAAAGAACCGCGCACACCGGATTGGCTGGCTGATCGCCCTGGCCGGCATTGTGGTGGGATTCGTGCTGGTAGCGATCAAGCAGGTTTGATTGCGCGCAGCCATGGATTCTCGTCTGTACGTTCAACAGGCTGGCGGTCGCGGCACCGGCCATAGCGCAACCCAGGGAGGAATAACCATGCCGACTTATGACTATCGCTGCGAAGCCAATGGCCAGGTTTACGAGGTTCGCCATGCGATGGCGCTGCGCCCCAAGACCTGGGGTGAATTGCGAGAGGCCTGTGCGCTGGCCGAAGATGCGTCGATTCCGGACGATGCGCCGGTGACCAAGCTGATGAGTGCCGCCGGGGTGGTGAATAGCCGGGTGTTGAAGAACCCCGAGGCACCGGCCTGCGCACGCGGCGGCTGTGCCGGCAACTGCCGCTGAGGTCGGCGTTCAGGGTACGGCGTGCGTCGAGCGCGCTGTCGCGTGGAAAGCGGCGAGGCCTTTACAGCTGCCGTCCGGCTGCCGCGCCGCGACTCGCCACCTCGTGAATCAGAACTGCGGTCCCGAGCGGGTATTGTTGCCTTTGGCCAGACGGTCGTAGAGCACCACATTGACCGTGGCCGCGAGATTCATGCAGCCATTGGTGGGGATGTAGACCACGTCTTCGCACCAGTCGCGGATCTCCTTGCTCAGTGAACCGTCCTCGGCGCCGAAGATGTACAGCGCGCGATCCGGATGGGTGTATTGGGGGAGGGCGCGGGCGCCGTCGACCAGCTCCACGGCCACTGGCACGCAGCCGAGCGGGAGGATCTTGCGCAGGTCGTCGATGTTGATCAGCGGAATGTCCTGATGGACTTTCTTGGTGTCGGTGACGAAGTCCTTGGCCCGGTCGTAACGGGTGCCGGTGTAGAACACCGAGGCCGCGCCATAGCAGCCCGCCGCACGCATGATCGCTCCCACGTTGGACGGTGATTTCGGGTTGCTCAGGCCGATGCAGGCATAGCGTTTGTTGCTCACAGAAGGGACTCGCGCGAAAAACGGCGAGTATACGGGGCGTCTGGCGTACGCCGGTTAAAAAACGCCAGCTCTTTAGTACGTGATTGCCGGGTGATTCCCCTGTCGCCGGGATATGATGCGCGCCCTCACGCTCCCGCTAACTCATCAGGTCACCATGCCCGGCGATGCTCTCTATACCGACTTGTCGGGTTACTACGATCTCATGTGCGCCGACATCGACTACGGCGCGCAAAGCCACTGCGTCCATCGTCTGCAGCAGCTGTTCGGCAATGCCGGCAACCGGCATCTGGATCTCGCCTGCGGGACCGGGCCGCACGTGCGCCATTTCATCGATGCCGGCTACCAGAGCAGCGGTCTGGACATCAACCAGCCCATGCTGGACCGGGCGGCCATTCGTTGCCCGGAAGCCCGGTTCTCGTTGCAGGACATGTGTGGGTTCAGCGTGGATCAGCCAATCGACCTGATCACCTGCTTCCTGTATTCCATCCACTACAGCGGCACCATCGAGCGGCTCAAGGCCTGTATCGCCAGCGTGCATGGCGCGCTGGCGGAGAACGGGCTGTTCTGCTTCAACGCCGTGGACAAGCGCCGGATCGACAACGCTTCATTCGTCTCCCACAGCGCGCGCCATGCGGAAGGCCTGTTCAGCTTCAGCTCCGGCTGGCATTACCCCGACGAGGGCGAGCAGCAGGCGTTGCAGCTGCGCATCGAGAGAACCGTCGCGGGTGAAAGCGAGGTCTGGCATGACGAGCATGCGATGGTGGCGGTGAGCTTCGCCGAGCTGATCGAACTGCTGCAGCAGTACTTCGAAGTGCATGTGCTCGAGCATGACTACGAGAAGCTCATCCCCTGGAACGAGGCTTCAGGGAACGCGATTTTTGCCTGCGTGAAGATCTGAACCAAGCCTGCGCCGCCGTCGATGTGCGGTTTGGCGGGGCGGCGATAGCGATCAGTGCAGACGCCGGGCTGAGGTGAACGTCTCGATCAGGTGGTTGGCCTGCTCGGCCAGCTGATCCAGCAGCCGATCCCGCTGCTTCTCCGCGTCACTCATGGCTTTTTCGCCGTGCTGTTTCACCAGATAGCTGTGAATCTGCCGCACTTCCTTGGACTGAAAGATCGGCGCCAGGTCCTGCACTGCCACCACGCCGTGGGATGCCTGGCTGCGGGTATTCAGCACCACCTGCGGGCCACGGGCCGCCAAAGGCAGGAAGCCCAGCACCTCGAAGTAAGGCACCTTGCCGGTCACGCAGGCCACTTCGGCGTGGGGATAGCGCGTCACCATTGCGGTGACCATGGCCCGGCCGATGCCCTGTCGACGATGCTCGGCCTGCACGGCCAGATAAACCAGCGCACAGGCTTCGGGATCGTCCACATACGGCAGGTACAGCGCGAAACCGAGCATGGTTGCCGGGTCGTCGGCATCCAGCGCCATGATCAGCTCGGGCTTGCCCGCCTGGGCGCCGTCCATGCTGTCCAGATAACGATGTACCTCGAAGCCCACCACGTACTGGTACAGCTGATACAGCGGGTTGCTCGGCGTGAGCGAGACGGGGCTGATGTCGCCGAGGTAGTCCACCACCATCTGCAGCAGCTGGCTTTTCAGCGATTCCGGCGGAGGGGTGTCGAGGTGGGTGAGGGTGAACATGGCGGTGCTCCGGGCGACGCAGAAAGTGCGGCATTGTACCGGGCGGGGGCTGCGGGCGAGGACCGGGAGATGAAGAGCCAACCCTTTGAAAAGCTCATGTCGCTGCGTCTGGCTTCTTCTTCCTCGGTTTGCGTGGCGCTGGCACCGGCATGAGCCGCGCCGTTTCAGTCACGAGACGGCGGAGTTCGTCGGCATCGTCCAGCAGCTCGTCGGCCACCGGATAGTCCTTGGCGCCGGGATAGGGCGGGGCTTGCGGCAGATCCGGGGCGAGCGTTGCAGCCGCCGGCGAAGGCTTGATGAACAGGCTGTTGTCGCAGACGAAGGCGACAACCTTTTCATCCAGATAAAGCGCGTACTCGCCGAACATCTTCCGGTACGTCAGCCTGCTTCCCAAATCGATCTGCTCGGCCACGTACAGCATGAAATCTCTATCGGTCGCCATGCGCGCTCCGCTGCCTCGCCCGGTATCGGGTTGATGGAGGGTAGCGTGGAAAACCCAGCGTTCTCCACGCCCGGCTTGCATCACACCGGATCGGGCTCGGCCTGCCTCTGGTGCGTGCGGGGAGTGGGTGCCGCCACAGTCGCCTGCAGCCGCGCCACCAGCGCATCCACCTGACGCAGCGCTTCGGCCACCGAATTGGCCAGCAGCTCGCCACCGATTTCCTGGCCTTCGATGGCGATCTGATGGGGGCGGGTGATCCCAATAAAACCGAGCGCCGTCGCCAGGTTCGGCTCCAGATGGTTCATGTGCGCCATCGCTTCGCCCGGGTTGAAACCGATGCCGCCACGGGCGGTAAGGATGACCGCGTGCCGCTCCCGATCCGCCAGCATGGGCACGTAGGGATCGAGCGGATTGCTCTCGTCCATGCCGACCGTGCGGTTCAGGCGCACCACCTGATCGATCCAGGCCTTGAGCGCCGCCGGCATGCCGAAGTTGTAGAGCGGCGTGCCGATGACCAGCACATCGGCGGCCAGCAGTTCGTCCACCAGCCTGTCGCTTTCGGCCAGCGCGTCATTCATCCACGGCTCCCGGCGCTCCTCTGGCGTGAAGGCCGAGGCGATCCAGTCATGGCTGACGAAAGAGGGCGGGTTCTGGCCGATGTCCCGGTAGGTCACGACATCCTGCGGGCGGCGGGCCAGCCATTGGCTGACGAAGCGCTGGCTGAGGTGGCGGCTGTGGGAGCCGTGTTCGTCCTTGCCGGCAAGGCCGGGGCGGGCGCTGGCATCGAGGTGCAGAAGGTGCGTCATGGCGAATCTCCTCTGTGAAAGAATTCATCTGTCATTCGCGGCAGAGTCAGCCTAGGGCTAGGCTCTACAGGCGACAAACGACGATTTCTTCCAGATATAGATGAGGAAAACTCAGCCATGGCGCACCGTTGGTTACCCTCGCTTTCCGCCTTGCGCGCCTTCGAAGCCGCCGCCCGGCACGAGAGCGCCAAGCAGGCCGCCGAGGAGCTGTCCGTCACCGCCACCGCGATCAGCCACCAGATTCGTTCGCTGGAGGGGTCGCTCGGCGTCGCGCTGTTTCTGCGCAAACCGCGCAAGCTGGAGCTGACCGACCAGGGCCGAGAGCTGCAACAGACCCTGGAAACCGCGTTCGACAGCATCAGCGCCACGGTCGAACGCCTGAGCGCGAAGCCCTGCCGCCAGGCGATCACCCTCAGCACCACCCCGGCCATCGCGGTGCGCTGGCTGGTGCCCTGGGTCTGCCTGTTGCGCGATTCCCATCCGGATATCGATCTGCGCTTTCACACCTCCCATGAACCGGTGGCGCTGGATGGCGTCACGGCGGACATCGCCATCCGCTACGGCGACGGCCGCTGGCCGGGGCTGGTGGCGGAGAAGCTGTTCGACAACACCTTCGTCCCGGTCTGCAGCCCGCACCTTGGTTTGCATTCTGCGGCGGACCTGCCCAAGCACTCGTTGATTCACTTCCGCGCGCAAGCCGCCGTTTCGTCTCCGCGCGATTGGGCGGCGTGGCAGAAGCTCGCTAACGTGCCGGGGCTGGACGTCAGCGCCGGGCTGGTCTTCTCCGACGAAACCCACGCCATCTCCGCGGCCATCGGCGCGCAGGGTGTGGCGCTGATGAGCCGGCAGTTGATCGAGGACGAACTGAGGGAAGGGCGGCTGGTGCAGCCATTCGGGCCGGAGATGGAGGGCAAGCCGTTTCATCTCGTGTACCCGGAGAGCCGTCGGGATGACCCGACGGTTCGGGCGGTGAGGGAGTGGGTGATGGCTGTGCCGGGTGGGTTGTGTGAGCTGACTGGCTAATTCGCCGCAGCGTAGGGTGGAAAACGGCGAAGCCTTTTCCACGCGTCAGTCCGCATCACCTGCGAATCCCTCCGCCTCATCGTCGCACCAACCAACCGGGTAGACCCCAGCTCCGACCGCCCGATGAAAACTCGAATAGGGCCAGTCGACGACACGCTCCACCAATCCGTGCTTTAACGGATTTCGATGCACATAGTCGATGTGATGTCGGTAATCGCGTTCATCCTGAATCACGTGTTCCCAATAGCGCCGTTGCCAGATCCCGCGCTCGCCGCGGGAGCGCTGAGTTGCCGTCGTTATCTCGGTCTTTGGCAGGCGTCGGGCGAAAGCGAACTTGATGACCTTCCAGCGCAGGGCGAAGTCAGCGTCGCCAGCCGGTAGTGTCCAGACGCAATGCATGTGGTCGGGCAGAACGACCCAGGCGTCGATGTGGAAGGGATGGCGTGAGCGTGTGGCTCGCACCGTCTCGCGGAGCAGATCGACATGGCGGACCAGCAGGTCGCTGCGCCGGTTGAGCAGATTGACCGTGAAGAAATACGTGGCGCCCGGCACATGGGCGCGGCGGTAGCGGGACATGGCGGCTCATCCTTGAGCGTAGTGTTGGCGGGAGGTCCGTATCGGTGGATAAGCAAAGCGTTATCCACCCTACGCCATCTCAACCGCCTACACCGCCAACGCATCGATGTTGCGTAGGGTGGAAAACGGCGAAGCCTTTTCCACGCGTCACTTCCAGGCTGCTCGCTATATAGCCTGCTGCAGAAAACGTCCAAATGCACGATAACTCAATGGATTTGTTTCTGAGGCACCCAAACAGTTTTCCACTACGAAGCCGTTTGGATTGTTTGCGGTTGGAGCTAGATCGGTGCCATGGATGTCGAGGGAGGGGGCGGAAATAAAAGCGGCGGGATAACTCACATGCAGTTCGCCTGGCGCTTTAGGGTTTATCTCTAATCTACCGGTGCAAATCTGAGAGCCATCATGGAAGCGGATGTATTCACCATTTGCGTTTCTTCCTTGCTCTTTTATGAAGCCGGCAGGTTGAATATTTTTTGACGCCTTTTCGGTTTTATTGGAGGTTTTTATCAAGCTCTTGATGGTGTCGATCTGCCCTGCCAAAAGAGTAAGTATGTTGGCTTCAAAAGATTTTTGGCTTTTGTAAAACTTGGTATCCGTTGAGTCGATATTTATAACGCCGATTGGCTTTCCTTCGTTCTTTAACGGGATTGATACTATTGACCTATAGTTTTTTCCCAAGAATAGCTTCTGGTGAACTTTGGATTGTGTATCATCAATGTAGGTCACTTCATTACTGAGTATCGCTTGCGGTGCTCCGGGTAGATCGGCCTTTACGGAAAGTGATAGAGCTTCTCTTCCGGCAAACTTTGTTCCCCAGTGACAGAGGGTTAGTATCGGATCGCTTCCTCTTTGGGTTTGGTAGATCATGCAGTTGGCGCTAATTTCTGATCCTTCGGTTTTGTTTTTCCCTAATGCTATTTCCACGAGATTTTCTATTTGCCTGAGAGAAGACTCTATTACATAGCTGGCTTGCTTGGGCCTGAACTCGCCTGTTTCAAGTAAACACTTTATGGTTGCACTGCTCTCTCTGCAGGCACGTTGGAGAGGGTTGAATTTTTTCCTGGCTTGGTAGGATTTAGAAAAATCTTTTAGATAATCACAGCCCAGCAATACGAGAATAGATAAGGCTATGTGCAGGATGATGTCTAATGGCCATGTGTCGACCGGTTCGGACAGCGTTTGGCGATATTGCGAGAAAACTACCAGAGGGATTGCTATAACGAAGATTCTGGCTAGGAGGCCAAAGAAGAAATACAGGTATCGCATATATGCCTGACTAAAGCTTAGTGTTTCCAAGCCCGCTTACGGGCTTGGCCCCCTAGTTACATGCTGTTGTTGGCCGGCGGTATCAATCCCAACTCAAAGCCCCACCAGTCTGATACTCAATAACCCGCGTCTCGAAGAAGTTCTTCTCCTTCTTCAGGTCCATGATCTCGCTCATCCACGGGAACGGGTTGGTAGTGCCCGGATACTCTTCTTTCAGACCAATCTGCGTCAGGCGACGGTTGGCGATGAACTTGAGGTAGTCCTCCATCATCGCGGCGTTCATGCCGAGTACGCCACGGGGCATGGTGTCGCGGGCGTATTCGATTTCCAGCTGGGTGCCCTGGAGGATCATCTGGGTCGCTTCGTCCTTCATTTCGGCGTCCCACAGGTGCGGGTTCTCGATCTTGATCTGGTTGATCATGTCGATGCCGAAGTTCAGGTGCATGGACTCGTCACGCAGGATGTACTGGAACTGCTCTGCGGTGCCGGTCATCTTGTTGCGGCGGCCCATGGAGAGGATCTGGGTGAAGCCGCAGTAGAAGAAGATGCCTTCGAGTACGCAGTAGTAGGCGATGAGGTTCTTCAGGAACTGCTTGTCGGTCTCCGGGGTACCGGTCTGGAAGGTCGGGTCGGAGATGGAACGGGTGTACTTGAGGCCCCAGCTGGCCTTTTTCGCGACGCTCGGGATCTCGTGGTACATGTTGAAGATCTCGCCTTCATCCATGCCCAGCGATTCGATGCAGTACTGGTAGGCGTGGGTGTGGATCGCCTCTTCGAAGGCCTGGCGCAGGATGTACTGGCGGCACTCGGGGTTGGTGATCAGGCGGTAGGTGGCCAGCACGAGGTTGTTGGCGACCAGGCTGTCGGCGGTGGAGAAGAAGCCGAGGTTGCGCTTGACGATGCGGCGCTCGTCTTCGCTGAGGCCGTCCTTGCTCTTCCACAGGGCAATGTCGGCGTTCATGTTCACTTCCTGCGGCATCCAGTGGTTGGCGCAGCCATCCAGATACTTCTGCCAGGCCCAGTCGTACTTGAAGGGGACGAGCTGGTTGAGATCGGCGCGCGCGTTGATCATGCGCTTCTCGTCGACGCGCACGCGGGCGGCTTCGCCTTCCAGTTCGTTGAGGCCTTCGCGCACGTCCAGTTCGTCCAGCGCGCGCTTGGCGCGGGCGATGGCGTCGGAGTCGTCAGCGGCAACGGCGCGGGCTTCTTCCACGGAGCCGGCGGCGTCGTTGTCCAGCTTGGCGGCGGTCTGGCTTGCCGGCTGCGCGGCAGCGGTGGCCGGCGCGGTGGTGGTTTCTTCTTCGTCGAATTCGTCCCAGCTCAGCATGTGCGGTTGCTCCTGATGGGGGACCGGGCTTGGCCGGTCGGATGTATGGGGTGGCTTTTGGTTTGCACGCAAAAGCGCGAAATCTGGTTTGGTGTTGCGGGCCATCGAGTGGGGTACGGTGGATGTGGAAAGCGACATCCACCCTACGAATCAGGTCACAACTCCCACTCGGTGTAAGGGCGGAGCTGGGCGAGTGAGCGCAAGGCGCCTGTCGAGTCGGAACCCCTGAGCGTACAGCTGTACGTGATGGGGGCCGGCTCGGCAGGCAACGCGGCGATCGCCGTCCAGATGCGTCCGCCTCCCTTTTGTTACTGGCAGGCTTCGCAGTCGGGGTTATCGATAGAACACGCCTGCGGCACCGGTGCCGGCTTCGGCTCCACGCTCAGGCTTTCGTCGATCACCGAACTCACGGCGTTCAGCTTGCCGGTGTTGATGGTGGACTTCTCGGTGCTGGTCGCGGCCAGGGCACGGAGGTAGTAGGTGGTTTTCAGGCCACGGTACCAGGCCATGCGGTAGGTCACGTCGAGCTTCTTGCCCGAGGCGCCGGCGATGTACAGGTTCAGCGACTGGGCCTGGTCGATCCACTTCTGGCGGCGGCTGGCGGCCTCGACGATCCACTTGGTTTCCACTTCGAAGGCGGTGGCGTACAGGTCTTTCAGATCCTGCGGGATACGCTCGATCTGTTGTACGGAGCCGTCGTAGTACTTGAGGTCGTTGACCATCACCGGGTCCCACAGGCCGCGGGCCTTGAGGTCGTGGACCAGGTACGGGTTGATCACGGTGAACTCGCCGGACAGGTTCGATTTGACGTACAGGTTCTGGTACGTCGGCTCGATGGACTGCGACACGCCAACGATGTTGGAGATGGTCGCGGTCGGCGCGATGGCCATGATGTTGGAGTTGCGGATGCCTTTCTTGACGCGCTCGCGCACCGGCGCCCAGTCCAGCGATTCGGAGAGGTCGACGTCGATGTACTTCTGGCCACGGGCCTCGATGAGGATCTGCTGGGAATCCAGCGGCAGGATGCCCTTGGACCACAGCGAGCCGTCGAAGCTGGAGTAGGCGCCACGCTCGTCGGCCAGGTCACAGGAGGCCTGGATGGCGTAGTAGCTGATGGCTTCCATGGACTTGTCGGCGAAGTCGATGGCGGCATCGGAACCGTAGGCGATGTGCTGCAGGTACAGGGCGTCCTGGAAGCCCATGATGCCCAGGCCCACCGGACGGTGCTTGAAGTTGGCGTTCTGCGCCTGCGGCACGCTGTAGTAGTTGATGTCGATGACGTTATCGAGCATGCGCACGGCGGTGCGCACGGTGCGCTCCAGCTTGGCCGCGTCCAGCTTGCCGTCGACGATGTGGTTGACCAGGTTGATCGAGCCCAGGTTGCAGACGGCGATCTCGTCCTTGTTGGTGTTCAGGGTGATCTCGGTGCACAGGTTGGAGCTGTGCACCACGCCGACGTGCTGCTGCGGGCTGCGCAGGTTGCACGGGTCCTTGAAGGTCAGCCACGGGTGGCCGGTCTCGAACAGCATCGAGAGCATCTTGCGCCACAGGTCCTTTGCCGGCAGGGTCTTGAACAGCTTGATCTTGCCGTACTTGGTCAGCTCCTCGTAGTACTCGTAACGCTCCTCGAAGGCGCGGCCGGTGAGGTCGTGCAGGTCGGGTACGTCGGACGGGGAGAACAGGGTCCAGGGGCCGTCATCGAACACGCGCTTCATGAACAGGTCCGGAATCCAGTTGGCGGTGTTCATGTCGTGGGTACGGCGACGGTCGTCACCGGTGTTCTTGCGCAGCTCGAGGAATTCCTCGATGTCCAGGTGCCAGGTTTCCAGGTACGCGCAGACCGCGCCCTTGCGCTTGCCGCCCTGGTTGACCGCGACGGCGGTGTCGTTGACCACTTTCAGGAAGGGCACGACGCCCTGGGATTTGCCGTTGGTGCCCTTGATGTAGGCACCCAGCGCGCGCACCGGGGTCCAGTCGTTGCCCAGGCCGCCGGCGAACTTGGACAGCAGCGCGTTGTCGCGGATGGCGTCGTAGATACCGCCCAGGTCGTCCGGCACGGTGGTCAGGTAGCAGGACGACAGCTGCGGACGCAGGGTGCCGGCATTGAACAGGGTCGGCGTCGAGGCCATGTAGTCGAAGGACGACAGCAGGTTGTAGAACTCGATGGCGCGCACTTCCTTCTGCTCTTCCTCGATGGCCAGGCCCATGGCCACGCGCATGAAGAAGATCTGCGGCAGTTCGAAGCGCACGTCGTTCTTGTGGATGAAGTAGCGGTCGTAGAGGGTCTGCAGGCCCAGGTAGGTGAACTGCTGGTCGCGCTCGTGGTTCAGTGCCGCGCCCAGCTTGGCCAGGTCGTAGCTCTTCAGCTTGGAATCGAGCAGCTCGAATTCGACGCCTTTCTCGATGTAGGCCGGCAGCGCCTTGGCGTAGAGGTCGGCCATTTCGTGATGGGTGGCGGACTCGGCAACGCCGAGGAAGCCCAGGGCTTCGGCACGCAGGGTGTCCATCAGCAGGCGTGCGGTGACCTGGCTGTAGTTCGGCTCGCGCTCGACCAGGGTGCGGGCGGTCATCACCAGAGCGGTGTTGACGTCCTTCTCGGCCACGCCGTCGTAGAGGTTCTTCAGGGTCTCGCGCTCGATCAGTGCGCCATCGACTTCAGCCAGGCCTTCGCAGGCCTCACGGATGATGGTCTGCAGGCGGCCCATGTCCAGCGGCTGCTGGCTGCCATCGGCGCGGGTGACGCGGATGCTCGGGTGCGGCTGGGCGATGTCGCTGCCGGCGGCGGCGCTGGCGCTCTTGCGCTCCTGGGCGCGGGCTTCGCGGTAGATCACGTAGTCGCGGGCGACCTTCTGCTCGCCGGCACGCATCAGGGCCAGTTCGACCTGGTCCTGGATTTCCTCGATATGGATGGTGCCGCCGGACGGCATGCGGCGCTTGAAGGTGGCGGTGACCTGCTCGGTCAGGCGCGCGACGGTGTCATGGATGCGCGAGGAAGCGGAGGCGGAGCTGCCTTCCACGGCGAGAAAGGCCTTGGTGATGGCGACGGTGATCTTGTCGTCGGTGTAGGGGACGACGGTACCGTTGCGCTTGATCACGCGCAGCTGGCCCGGGGCGGTGGCCGCCAGATCCGGTGCATCGGCTGATAGCGGGTTCTCGCGAGTGGATGGGTTCTGCATGGGGGCTCCGGGTCTCTCTTGGTCGCGGTAATGGGGCTGGTTGGGCTTGTGCCCGCAAGGTTGGTTCGGGTCGAGCGTTGCTGTTCGGTTGGCGCCAATGACGTCGGTCAAGGGCGCAAGAATGTCGGGAAGAATAGCTTCGTGAAAAACACTGTCAACACAATATCTAGTGTCTGTTGATCTGGTCGGTACTATCGGTGCGAGCGGTCGGGGATGGCAGGCTGTCGCGCAGAGCCTGGCATTTCAGCGGCGCATGCGGCTCTGCTCACGCGCCCGTTGGCGAGTTGCAGGCCGAAGGAAGGTGACAAGTGGCGTCGCCAAGCGATTTGTGTCTCTGGTTGAGTTAAACCCCAAGATATGGGGTTCTGGCTGCGAGGGGCGACACCTTAATGCCGCTGGCGCGCCTTTGCAACCGGCCTTCTCTGAACAAGCTGTGGATAAGATGTGGGTGTTTTGTGGGTTAAAAAGCGCTCTGTCAGGCAAACCCGCGTGCCATCGGAGCCAGCCCCAGAGGCGGAAAAAAGATGGGTCGACCGCGCCACTCGTCGCGCCGACGCGAAAAGCGGCCATCACTATATGTTGTGTTTGTGACAGGCAGGTTCTGCAGGCTCCTTCCCGGGCGCGGTTGGGTACAATGCGCCGGCGTTCGGATCGGTCTTGCAGTGTCGGCGGAGGCATCAATGGAGCAGGAAACGTGGCGAATCCTCATCGTCGAGGATGATCGGCGGCTGGCGGAGTTGACTCAGGAATACCTGCAGGGCGATGGCGCGTTCGAGGTGTCCATCGAGGCCGATGGCGCGCGCGCGGTCGAGCGCATCGTCAGCGAGCGTCCCGATCTGGTGGTGCTTGACCTGATGCTGCCCGGCGAGGACGGCATGTCCATCTGCCGGCGCGCGCGTGAACAGTATGACGGGCCGATTCTCATGCTCACCGCACGGGCCGATGACCTGGACCAGGTGCTGGGCCTGGAAACCGGCGCCGACGACTATGTCTGCAAGCCGGTGCGCCCGCGCCTGTTGTTGGCGCGCATCCGCGCGTTGCTGCGGCGGCGCGAAACGCCGGAAGCGGCGGGCAGCGCCAAGCGCCTGCAGTTCGGCCCGCTGGTGGTCGACAGCGCGTTGCGCGAGGCCTGGCTGCGTGAAAAGCAGATCGAGCTGACCGGAGCCGAATTCGACCTGCTCTGGCTGCTGACCTCCAACGCCGGCCGCATCCTCTCGCGCGAGGAAATCTTCGCCCAGCTGCGCGGCATCGAATACGACGGCCAGGACCGCTCCATCGACGTGCGCATCTCCCGCATCCGGCCGAAGATCGGTGACGACCCGGAGCATCCGCGCCTGATCAAGACCGTGCGCGGCAAGGGCTACCTGTTCGTCTCCGAAGCCGCCGAGGCGCTGGCCTGACGTGCCGCGCCCGCAGAGCGCTGTCTGAATGAATTCGATCTTCCTGCGCATCTATGGCGGCGTGCTGGCGGTGTTGGTGCTGGTGGCGCTGCTTGGCGCCGGCGGCCTGCAGCTGCTCAACGAGGTGCGTGCCGATGCGCACCGCGAGCGTCTGGCCGGCGGCACTTTCCGTTTGATGGCGCACAACATGAGCAGCATGACCCCGGTAGAGCGGCGCCAGGCGGCCAACCTCTGGGGGCGCCTGCTGGGCATTCCGCTGCGGGTGCGCACGCTGGACGACGTCGATCTCGAAGACCGTCTGGAAACCCGCTTGCTGCGCGGTCAGGTGCTGGTCGAACAGCTGCGCCCGCAGAGCACCACGGTGTTCAGCCTGGTCAGCGCCCGCGACGGGCTGGTACTCACCGGCGAGGTCGAGCAGGTCAGCGAGCAGCTGGCACGGGCGACCATCTACCTGCTGATCGACGAGCTGATCCGCTATCCCGAGAGCGAGCAGCCGCGGCATCTGGCCGAACTCAAGGAAGCGCGCGGCTTCGGCTATCCGCTGCAACTGCTGACGCGCGACAGTGCCAACCTCGACGACGATCAGCGCCGGCGCCTCGACGAGGGCGACACGGTGATGGCGCTGGATCAGGGCGGCGGCGCCATCCGCGTGTTCGCCGCCGTCGCCGGTACGTCGTGGATCATGCAGCTCGGCCCGCTGTATCCGCTGGATGCCTATCCGCCGCATCTGCTGCTGCTGATCGGTCTGCTCGGCCTGTCGCTGATCGGCCTGACTGTCTACCTGCTGGTGCGTCAGCTGGAGCAGCGCCTCAGCGTGCTGGAGGCGGCGGCCACGCGCATCGCCAGCGGCAACCTGAGCGCGCACGTGCCCGATGCCGGCAGCGACTCGGTGGGGCGTCTGGCGGCAGCGTTCAACCTCATGGCCAGGCAGCTGCAGCGCCTGCTGGCGGTGCAGCGCGAGATGGTCAGCGCGGTCGCGCATGAACTGCGCACGCCGGTAGCGCGCCTGCGCTTCGGCCTGGAAATGAGTGCCGACGCGCAGAGCGACGAGGCGCGGCGCAAGCATCTGGCCGGCATGGATGCCGATATCGACGATCTCGACCGGCTGGTGGACGAGATGCTGGTGTACACCCGCCTGGAGCAGGGACTGCCGACGCTGAAGTTCGCGCCGGTGGACCTGCAGGCGCTGGTCGATCAGGTCATCGGCGAGCTGGCGCCGCTGCGTCCGGCGATTCGCATCGAACGTGGCCGTTGCGTGCCGGCGGCGGACGGCAGCAGCCGCGCCGACGCCGAGCTGCAATACCTGCGCCGTGCGCTGAGCAATCTGATCAGCAACGCGGCCCGCCATGCCGAAACGCAGGTGCGGGTGAGCTACGCCTTTGACGCCGGGCAGGTCTGGCTGCGCGTCGAGGACGACGGCCCGGGCGTGCCGGAGGCGGACTGGGAGCGCGTGTTCACTCCCTTCCTGCGCCTGGACGACAGCCGTACGCGGGCTTCCGGCGGGCACGGGCTGGGGCTTTCCATCGTGCGGCGGATCATCTACTGGCACGGCGGTCGCGCGCTGATCGGTCGCAGCGAACTGGGTGGCGCCTGCTTCAGCCTGCGCTGGCCCAGTCGCCACACGCCGCGGGCCGGCAAGGCCTGAGCGCGTCGGTCACGCGGGAATGCTCACCAGCGTCAGCAGATAGTCGTCGAACGCATTGAACTGGCCTTCCAGCTCCGTGCCGCGGCGCCATTGCGCCGACAGTTCGGTGAGCAGGCGCAGGCGCGCGAGGCCGCTGGCGTCGCAGGCCACCAGCTCGGCGTCGTGGAAATAGAAGCGCCGCTTGACCAGCGGATAGAGCGCCTTGAACAGGCTTTCCTTGAGCGAGAACGTCAGCGTCACCCGTTGCGCGCGCTGCGCGGCGGGCAGTGCGGCGTAGCCCTGCAATTCGTCTGCGGTGAGGATCTCGCTGGCCAGCCGGTCGGCCCGCTCGGGCTCCAGCTGCTGCTCGATATCCAGCCCCAGGCCACGCCAGGCCTGCTGGTGCGCGACCACCACGCCGGCCCAGCCGGCACCGTGGGTGATCGAGCCGACCACACCGGCGGGCCAGCATGGCGAGCGATCGGCCGCAACCGTCGGCACCGCTGTCGCGCCGGTCAACCGCAGCAGTGCCTGACGGGCGCACAGCCGGCCGGCGAGGAATTCCGCCTGGCGCTTGCTCACGCCTCGCGGTGTCGGGATGCCCCAACGCGGAAAATCTTCCGGATCGAGCAACGCCGGATCGAAGCGCGTGCTCAGCAGATGCACGCCGGCCAACGCGCGCGGCAGCGGCCAGCGGTCATCCAGGGCGGTGCAGCAGCGGGGCAGGGGTGGGTGCGCGTTCATGCCGCGCATTGTGCCTCAAGCACGCCGCTCGCGCGCGCCGCCACCGGCCTGCTAGGGTGAACGGCATTGCCAGACAGGGAGAAAGCGATGTTCGAATCCGCCGAGATTGGCCACGCGGTCGACAAGGCCACCTACGACGCCGAAGTGCCGGTGCTGCGCGAAGCGCTGCTGCAGGCGCAGTACCGACTGCGCGAACAGGCGCGCTTTCCGATGCTGATCCTGATCAACGGCATCGAAGGCGCCGGCAAGGGCGAGACGGTCAAGCTCCTCAATGAATGGATGGACCCGCGGCTGATCACCGTCGAGAGCTTCGAGGTGCCGAGCGACGAGGAGCTGTCGCGTCCGCCAGCCTGGCGTTACTGGCGGCGTATGCCGCCCAAGGGGCATACCGGCATCTTCTTCGGCGACTGGTACAGCAAAATGCTCGAGGACCGCGTGCACGGGCGCATCGACAAGGCCGAGCTGGAGCTGGCCATCGCCCGCGCGCAGCGGCTGGAGCGCATGCTCTGCGACGAGGGCACGCTGATCTTCAAGTTCTGGTTCCACCTGTCCAAGGCGCAGATGAAGGCGCGCCTGGATTCGCTCAAGGACGACCCGCTGCATAGCTGGCGCATCAGCCCGCTGGACTGGCAGCAATCGAAGACCTACGACAAGTTCGTGCGCTATGGCGAGCAGGTGTTGCGCCGCAGCAGCCGCGACTTCGCGCCCTGGTACGTGATCGAGGGCGTCGACGAGCGTTACCGCAGCCTGGCGGTCGGCCGGCTGCTGCTCGAGGGACTGCAGGCCGCGCTGGCAGCGGCGGAACAACCGGTGAATGGAATTTCGCATCCACATTCGGCGCCGCTCGCGCTCGATCTGGACCGCCTGACGCTGCTCGGCAGCCTCGACCTCAGCCAGAAGCTCGACAAGGACAGCTATCAGCTGCAGCTGGCCGAGGAACAGGCGCGCCTGTCACGGCTGCTGCGCGATCGGCGCATACGCAAGCGCGGCGTGCTGGCGCTGTTCGAGGGCCACGATGCGGCCGGCAAGGGCAGCGCCATCCGCCGCGTCACCGGGGCGCTCGATCCGCGCCTGTACCGCACCGTGCAGATCGCCGCACCGAGCGAGGATGAACGCGCGCAGCCGTGGCTGTGGCGCTTCTGGCGCAGCGTGCCGGAGCGCGGCAAGTTCACCATCTTCGACCGCTCCTGGTACGGCCGCGTGCTGGTCGAACGCGTCGAGGGCTTCTGCACGCCGGACGAGTGGTTGCGCGCCTACAGCGAGATCAACGACTTCGAGGAGCAGCTGGTGGACGCCGGCGTGGTGCTGGTGAAGTTCTGGCTGTCGATCGATCAGGACACCCAGCTCGAGCGCTTCAAGGAGCGCGAAGAAACGCCCTTCAAGCGCTTCAAGATCACCGAGGAAGACTGGCGCAACCGCGAGAAGTGGGACGCCTACGCCGGCGCCGTGGCCGACATGGTCGACCGTACCAGCACCGAGATCGCGCCCTGGACGCTGGTCGAGGCCAACGACAAGCGCTTCGCCCGGGTCAAGGTGCTGCGCACACTCAACGAGGCGCTGGAGGTCGCCATCGCCAAGTAGCCGGCGGTGGACGATGGCCGTGCATAGGCGGGCTGAATGGTCATCGTCAGCGCCGCGCGGGCACCTCTATGCTCGGCTCAACGCCAACAACAAGATCACCGAGGTGAGCCATGCGTGAAGTGGTAATCGTCGACAGCGTGCGGACTGGCCTGGCCAAGTCCTTTCGCGGCAAGTTCAACATGACCCGTCCCGATGACATGGCGGCGCATTGTGTCGATGCGCTGCTTGCGCGCAACGGCCTCGATCCGCGGCTGGTCGAGGACTGCATCGTCGGCGCCGGCTCCAACGAGGGCGCGCAGGGCTACAACATCGGCCGCAACGTCGCCGTGCTGTCGGGGTTGGGCATCGACTGCCCGGGCATGACGCTCAACCGTTATTGCTCGTCGGGCCTGCAGGCCATCGCCATCGCTGCCAACCAGATTGCCTCCGGCTGCAGCGACGTGATCGTCGCCGGCGGGGTGGAGTCGATCACCCTCACGGCCAAGAGCCGCAACACCGACCACCTCTACAACCCGATCATCCAGGAGCGGGTGCCGGGCATCTACCACAGCATGGGGCAGACCGCCGAACTGGTCGCCCGCCGCTACAACGTCACCCGTGAGCAGCAGGACCGCTACGCGCTGCAGAGCCAGCAGCGCACCGCGCGGGCGCAGGCCGAGGGCCTGTTCGTCGACGAGATCGTGCCGATGCAGGTGCGCTATTTCACCGAGGACAAGGCCACCGGCGAGCGGACCGAGCACGACGGCGTGGTCGATCGCGACGACTGCAACCGCCCGGATACCAGCTACGAAAGTCTGGCCGGGCTCAAGCCGGCATTCGCCGACGATGGTTCAGTGACCGCCGGCAATGCCTCGCAGCTCTCCGATGGTGCCTCGATGACCCTGGTGATGAGCCTGCAGAAGGCCATCGAACTGGGCCTCAAGCCGCGAGCGTTCTTCCGTGGTTTCACCGTCGCTGGCTGCGAGCCGGAGGAGATGGGCATCGGTCCGGTGTATTCGGTGCCGCGCTTGCTCAAGGCCAAGGGGCTGAAGATCGCCGATATCGACCTCTGGGAACTCAACGAAGCCTTCGCCTCGCAGTGCCTGTATTGCCGCGACAAGCTGGAAATCGACAACGAGAAGTTCAACGTCAACGGCGGTTCGATTTCCATCGGCCATCCGTTCGGCATGACCGGCTCGCGCACCGCCGGCCACCTGATCCGCGAACTGCAGCGACGCAACCTGCGTTACGGCGTGGTGACCATGTGCGTCGGCGGCGGCATGGGCGCTTCCGGGCTGTTCGAAGCGGTGCACTGAGGGCGAGGGCCGGGCGTTTTGGCAAACCGGTGGATGTCTGCGGCCATCCACCCTACGCGCCGACCGGATTCCGTAGGGTGGATAACCGCGCAGCGTTATCCACCGGCGGAGACGCCCGCCGCATCAGCAGGCCTGCTCAGCCCTGCTTGCCGGCTTCCAGCATGCTTTCCGGGCGCACCCACTGGTCGAACTCCTCATCGGTCAGGTAGCCCAGCTCCAGCGCCGCCTCGCGCAGCGTCTTGTTCTCGGCGTAAGCCTTCTTGGCGATCTCCGCCGCCTTGTCGTAGCCGATGTGCGGGTTCAGCGCGGTGACCAGCATCAGCCCGCGCTCCAGGTGCTCGGCCATGCGCGTCGCGTCCGGCTCCAGCCCCACCACGCAGTGCGTGTTGAAATTGCGGCAGCCATCGGCCAGCAGGCGGATCGATTGCAGCAGGTTGTGGATGATCACCGGCTTGAACACGTTGAGTTGCAGATGGCCCTGGCTGGCGGCGAAACCGATGGTCACGTCGTTGCCCATCACCTGGCAGGCGAGCATCGACAGCGCCTCGCACTGGGTCGGATTGACCTTGCCGGGCATGATCGAACTGCCGGGCTCGTTGGCCGGCAGCCGCACCTCGGCGAAACCGCCACGCGGGCCGGAGCCGAGCAGGCGCAGGTCGTTGGCGATCTTCATCAGTGCCACGGCGAGCGTCTTCAGCGCGCCGGACAGCGCCACCAGCGGCTCGTGGCCGGCCAGCGCAGCGAACTTGTTCGGCGCCGAGACGAAGGGCAATCCGGACAGCGCCGCGAGTTCCGCCGCAATGGCCTCGGCGAAGCCGTGCGGCGCATTCAGCCCGGTGCCGACCGCCGTGCCGCCCTGGGCCAGCTCGTAGACTGCCGGCAAGGTCTGGCGAATCGCGCGCTCGGCGATATCCAGCTGGGCGACGAAGGCCGACAGCTCCTGGCCGAAGGTGATCGGCGTGGCGTCCATCATGTGCGTGCGCCCGGTCTTGACCAGCTTGCCGTAGCGCGCGGCCTGCTCGGCGAGGCCGCCGGACAGCTCGGCGATGGCCGGCAGCAACTGGTCATGGATCGCCTTTGCGGTGGCGATGTGCATCGCCGTGGGGAAGCAGTCGTTGGAACTCTGCGCGCGGTTGACGTGATCGTTCGGGTGCACCGGGCTCTTGCCGCCGCGGGTGCCGCCGGCCAGCTCGTTGGCGCGCCCGGCGATCACCTCGTTGACGTTCATGTTGCTCTGCGTGCCGCTGCCGGTCTGCCAGACCACCAGCGGAAACTGGTCGTCGTGCTGGCCGTGCAGCACCTCGTCAGCGGCCTGTTCGATCAGCCGGGCGACGTCGGGCGGTAGGTCGCCGATGCGGTCGTTGACCCGCGCCGCGGCCTTCTTGATCAGCGCCAGCGCGTGCAGCACGGCCAACGGCATGCGCTGGTCGCCAATGGCGAAGTTGATCAGCGAGCGCTGCGTCTGCGCCCCCCAGTAGGCCTGCTCGGGTACCTCGATCGGGCCCAGACTGTCGGTTTCAATGCGTGTCATGCCGTGCTCCTGATAAGTGATCGAAGGTTAGGCTGCCGGGTGGCACGACGGGTTCCGTGCGGCAGGGCCGGTTCTTGAGGCATTGGAACTCCCGGCGCAGAATGTGTCCATTGAGGGCTACCTATCGCCCACTCAGGAAAAATCCAATGTCCATGTTGCGTGTTTTCAGCGTCTGCACTGCCCTCATTCTTTCCCTTGCCAGCGTCGCGGCTAATGCCGATCAGGCCAGCCATGCGCGCAATGCCGAGCGCTTCCTGCAGCTGGCCAATGCCGATCGGCTCGCCGTGCCGGTGTATGCCCAGGTGCAGCAGATGTTTGCCCAGCGCTTCGCCGAAACCCAGGCGCCGGAGAACAAGAAGGCGTTGCTCGAGCGCTATCAGGCCAAAGCCGATACGGCGCTGGACAAGGCCATCGGCTGGAAGAAGCTCGAACCCGAGCTGGTCAGCCTCTACACCTCGCAGTTCACCGAGCAGGAACTGGCCGGGCTGATCGAATTCTACGAATCGCCGCTGGGCAAGAAGATGCTCGACAAGCTGCCGGAGCTCAACGCGCGTTCGGCCCAGCTGACGCAGAAGAAACTCGAAGCCGCCGTGCCGGAAGTGAACAAGCTGTTGGCCGAGATGACGGCCGAACTCGATACTCAGAAGCCCTGATGGAGCCAGAATGTCCAAGCTCGAACTGATCCAGAACGCCCTGCAGGCGCTCGAACCGCAGCACCTCGAAGTGTTCGACGAGAGCCACATGCACAGCCGCGGTCGTGAAACCCACTACAAGGCGGTGATCGTCAGCCCGCAGTTCGCCGGGCTGAATTCGGTCAAGCGTCACCAGAAGGCCTACGCCGCAATGGGCGAGCTGATGCCGCAGGTGCACGCGCTGGCGCTGCACACCTATACCCCCGAGGAGTGGGCACAGCAGAACGCCGTGCCGGCCTCGCCGGTGTGCGCCGGCGGGCACAAGTAACCTCGCCGAGGTCGTTCGGCGCCTGCGAGCGCGCCAGCGGCGACTTGTTTGCTAGAATCCGCACCCCGCGCCGGCTCACGCCGGCGCTTTCGTTTCGCTGTCCCGTCCGCCCTTTGCGAGGGCGACCACCGGAGGAAATCGGCATGACTGCGAAGATCGTCGTCGCGGCGCTGTACAAATTCGTCGCCCTGCCGGACTACGCCGCGCTGCGCCAGCCGCTGCTCGACACGCTCACCGCCCACGGCATTCGCGGCACGCTGCTGCTGGCCGAGGAGGGTATCAATGGCACCGTTTCCGGCAGCCGCGCGGCGATCGATGCGCTGCTCGCCTGGTTCGCCCGCGACCCACGGCTGGCCGATATCGACCACAAGGAGTCGTACTGTGACGAGCAGCCGTTCTACCGCACCAAGGTCAAGCTGAAGAAGGAAATCGTCACCCTCGGCGTGCCCGGGGTCGATCCCAACCAGCGAGTCGGCACCTACGTCGAACCGAAAGACTGGAACGCGCTGGTCGACGATCCCGAAGTGCTGCTGATCGATACGCGCAACGACTACGAGGTCGCCATCGGCACCTTCGAGGGTGCGGTCGATCCCAAGACCGCCTCCTTCCGCGAGTTTCCCGAGTACATCAAGGCGCATTACGACCCGGCCCGGCACAAGAAGGTGGCGATGTTCTGCACCGGCGGCATCCGCTGCGAGAAGGCGTCGAGCTACATGCTCGGCGAGGGCTTCGAGGAGGTCTATCACCTCAAGGGCGGCATCCTCAAATACTTGGAAGAGGTGCCCGAAGCCGAGAGCCGCTGGCGTGGCGACTGCTTCGTGTTCGACAACCGCGTGACCGTGCGGCATGACCTGTCGGCCGGCGATTTCGACCTGTGCCACGCCTGCCGTCAGCCGATCTCCGTGGAAGACCGCCAGTCCCCGCACTACGCTGCCGGTATCAGCTGCCCGCACTGCTGGGACAGCCTGAGCGAGAAGACCCGCGCCAGCGCCCGCGAACGGCAGAAGCAGATCGAGTTGGCGCGTCAGCGTAACCAGCCGTCGCCCATCGGCCGCGACCCGCGGCAACCGGACGCATGACCACCGCGGCGATGGCGGCCTAGTCTGCGCGCCGCCATCCGACCGACATCGACCACCATCCCGGAGAAACCATGAGCGCTCGACTGATCTACGTGATGGACCCGATGTGTTCCTGGTGCTGGGGCTTCGCGCCGGTGCTGCAGGGACTGGCCGAACAGGCGCAGGCGTGCGACGTGCCGCTGACGCTGGTGGTCGGCGGCCTGCGACGCGAGCGCGCGGCGATGGATCAGGCCGGTCGGACACGCACCTTGTCGTACTGGCAGGCGGTGCACGACGCCACCGGCCAGCCGTTCAATTTCGACGCCGGCCTGCCCGAAGGGCTGGTCTACGACACCGAGCCGGCCTGTCGCGCGCTGGTGGCGGCGCGCAGCCTGGAACCGGAGCGCGTCTGGCCGCTGGCGCAACTGATCCAGCAGGCCTTCTACGCCGAGGGCCGCGATGTGACCCTGCCGGCGCAGTTGGTCGAACTGGCCGAAGCTGCCGGCATCCCGCGCATCGAGTTCGCCGAGCGCTTCGATTCGCCGGACAGCCGTGCCGCCACCGAAGGCGACTTCAGTTGGGCACAGAACCTCGGCATCGCCGGCTTCCCGACCCTGCTCGCCGAGCGCTACGGCCAGCTGGCGTTGCTGACCAACGGCTATCAACCGCTGGAACAGCTCGCGCCGCTGCTGGCGCGCTGGCTGGAGCGCAACGCCCATGCCTGACCGGCTCAGCTGGGCGGAAATTCGCCGCCTCGCCCTGCGTCACCGCAAGGCGCTGATCCTCGCCAACCTGGTCGCCGTGCTGGCGACGCTGTGCAGTGTGCCGATCCCGCTGCTGCTGCCGCTGCTGGTCGACGAAGTGCTGCTGGGGCAGGGCGACAGCGCGCTGCGGGTCATGGACCGGCTGCTGCCGGTGGGCTGGCAGACGGCGGCCGGCTACATCGGCCTGATGCTGGGCGTGACCTTGCTGCTGCGCAGTTCGGCGCTGGTGTTCAACGTGCTGCAGGCGCGATTGTTCGCGCGGCTGTCGAAGGACATCGTCTACCGCATCCGTGTGCGGCTGATCGAACGGCTCAAGCGCATAGCCCTGGCCGAGTACGAAAGCCTCGGTGGCGGTACGGTGGCGGCGCATCTGGTCACCGATCTGGAGACCATCGACAAATTCATCGGCGAGACCCTCAGCCGCCTGCTGGTGGCGCTGCTGTCGATCGTCGGCACCGCGGCCATTCTGGTGTGGATGCACTGGCAGCTGGCGCTGCTGATCCTGCTGTTCAACCCGCTGGTGATCTACGCCACGGTGCAGCTGGGCAAGCGCGTCAAGCACCTGAAGAAGCTGGAGAACGACAGCACCGCCGGCTTCACCCAGGCGCTGACCGAAACCCTCGATGCGATCCAGGAAGTACGCGCCGGCAATCGCCAGGGCTTCTTCCTCGGCCGGCTGGGGCTGAAGGCGCGCGAGGTGCGCGATTACGCGGTCGCCTCGCAATGGAAGACCGACGCCTCCAACCGCGCCAGCGGCCTGCTGTTCCAGTTCGGCATCGACGTGTTCCGCGCCGCGGCGATGCTCACCGTGCTGTTCTCCGACCTGTCCATCGGCCAGATGCTCGCGGTGTTCAGCTACCTGTGGTTCATGATCGGGCCGGTCGAGCAGCTGCTCAGCCTGCAGTACGCCTACTACGCCGCCGGGGGGGCGCTGACGCGCATCAACCAGCTGCTGGCGCGCGCCGACGAGCCGCAATACGCCGGTGGCCAGGACCCGTTCGCCGGGCACGACACCGTGGCCATCGAGGTGCGTGGGCTGCAGTTTTCCTACCAGGACGAGCCGGTGCTGGAAGGGCTGGACCTGACTATCGCCGCCGGCGAGAAGGTGGCTATCGTCGGCGCCAGCGGTGGCGGCAAGAGCACGCTGGTGCAGTTGCTGCTGGGGCTGTATCAGCCGCAGGCCGGGGAAATCCGCTTCGGCGGCGTGCCGCTCGCGGACATCGGCCTGAACACGGCGCGCGACAACGTCGCGGTGGTGCTGCAGCATCCGGCGCTGTTCAACGATACGGTGCGCGCCAACCTGTGCATGGGCCGCGAGCGCGACGACGCCAGTTGCTGGCGCGCGCTGGAGATCGCCCAGCTGGCCGAGACCGTGCGCCAGCTGCCGCAGGGGCTGGACAGCGTCGTCGGACGCTCCGGCGTGCGCCTGTCCGGCGGGCAACGTCAGCGCCTGGCGGTAGCACGGATGGTGCTGGCCGAGCCCAAGGTGGTGATCCTCGACGAAGCCACCTCGGCGCTGGATGCGGCCACCGAATATGCGCTGCATCAGCAACTGGCGCGTTTCCTCGAAGGCCGCACCACGCTGATCATCGCCCACCGCCTGTCGGCGGTTAAGCAAGCCGACCGCGTGCTGGTGTTCGATGGCGGACGCATCGCCGAACAGGGCGAGCATCGTCAGCTGATTGCCGAGGGTGGGCTCTACGCCAGGCTTTACGGTGATCTGCAGCACTGACGGGTACGCCCGCGGCGGCCGTCCGGACCGCCAGTCGTCCGGCGCCAAAAAAAGCTAACTATTTACTCAACTATTAGTAAGCTCGGCCGACTTTCCCTCCGTGCCTTGAAAACGGAATTTACCCGATGCAATCCCTTACCCAACTGTTTACCCATCTGTCGGTCGCCAAGAAACTGACCTTGGGCTTCGGCATGGTGCTACTGCTGACCGTGGCAGTGGTCGCAACCGGATTCCTAGCGGTGGACGCCACCGTGAGCCGTTCGCAGCAGATCAGTCGCGTGAGTCAGATCAATGCCGACATCCTCGACGCCCGCGGGCTGGAGCGCGATTACGCGCTGACCCGCCAGGAGCAGTCGGCCACCGCGCTCGGCGAGGTGCTGGCAAAACTGACTGGCGAGCTGGATGCCCTGGCGGCGAACGCCAGCGCGGCCGAGCAGGCCAACCTGCAGCAGATTCGCCAGGCCGCGCAGGAGTACGGCCGACTGTTCGATCAGTATCGCCAGCTCATCACCCGTGGTGCCGAGCTGCGCGTGCGCATGGGCACGGCGGCACAGACCAGCCGCGAAGAGTTCGAATTCATCGAGCTGGACATGTACGACGCGGTGCGGGCGCTGCGTCTGGAAGGCGATCGCCTGAAGGGCAGTGACCCGCTGACCATCGCCGAGGCCACCTCGGGGCTGACCAAGAACATCCTCGACCTGCGTACTCAGGAAAACGCCTACGTCGCCACCAGCGCCGAGGAGAACGCCAGCAACTGGCAATCGCTCCACACCGATGTCGTCACCATCGGCAGCAATCTGAAGATCTGGCTGAACGACGAGCAGAAAACCTCGATGGACACCGCGCTCGCCGAGCTGGAGGCCTATCGCCAGGCGTTCGACGAGTTCCGCGCGAATCGCGCCAAGCGCCTCGACGTGGAGCAGCAGATGGCCGAGCAGTCGCGCGTGGTGATCGCCGCCGCCGAGCAGACATTGACCGCCGCCACCGAGCAGATGCACGCGCAGCGCTCGAGCACCTACCTGCTGCTGGCGGTGATCGGAGCGCTGGCGATTCTCATCGGCTTGCTCGCCGCGGCTGGCATCTCGCGGATGATCGTCGTGCCGCTGCGCCACACCGTGCAGCAGGCGCAGCGGGTGGCTTCTGGCGACCTCACCCAATCGCAGGCCGGCCAGCGCGGCGACGAGCTGGGCCAGTTGCAGAACGCCATGCACGACATGACCGACAGCCTGCGCACGCTGATTGGCCGCATCGGCGGCGGCGTCAGCCAGATCGCCGCGGCTGCCGAGCAGCTGTCGGCCGTCACCGCGCAGACCAGCGCCGGGGTGGAGCGTCAGCGCGAGGAAACCGATCAGGTCGCCACCGCCATGAACGAAATGGCCGCCACCGTGCAGGAAGTGGCGCAGAACGCCGAGCAGGCCTCGTTCGCCGCGCAGCAGGCCGACCAGCAGTCGCGCCAGGGCGATCAGGTGGTGCGCAGCGCCATCGACGGCATCGGCAACCTGTCTACCGAGGTCGAGCAGTCGGCGCGTGCCATCGAGGAGCTGAACAGCGAAAGCGGGCGCATCGGCAGCGTGCTGGAGGTGATCCGCGCGGTAGCCGAGCAGACCAACCTGCTGGCGCTCAACGCCGCCATCGAGGCTGCGCGTGCCGGCGAGCAGGGGCGCGGCTTCGCCGTGGTCGCCGACGAGGTGCGCGCGCTGGCGCGGCGCACGCATGATTCCACCGAGGAGATCGAGGGGCTGATCGGTAACCTGCAGCGCGTCGCGCGCCAGGCGGTCGAGCAGATGGAAACCAGCCGCGGCCTGACCCAGAGCACCGTCGAGCTGGCCAACGAGGCAGGTGCGGCGCTGGGCCGGATCACCGAGTCGGTGTCGACCATCGAGCAGATGAATCAGCAGATCGCCGCCGCCGCCGAGCAGCAAAGCGCGGTCGCGGAGAACATTTCCGAGAGCGTTACCCGTGTGCGCGACATCGGCGAGCAGAGCGCCAGCGCCAGCGAGCAGACCGCCGCCGCCAGCGCCGAGCTGGCGCGCCTGGGGGGTGAGTTGCAGGCGCTGGTCCGGCAGTTCCGTATCTGACACCTGGCCGCCCAGCCACAACGACCCCGGCCACACGCCGGGGTTTTTATTCCGGGTCGCTCAGCGCTGGCCGAGGTCGGCCGCCCAGGCCTGTAGCGGCACTTCCGGATGCTGCTGCCAGATCCGTCGCCAGAGCACTTCCAGCCGCGCCAGATCGCCACGCTCGGCGGGGAGCCGCGCGGCCTCATGCAGCAGCGTCCAGCCGCTGCCGTTGCGTTCGGCCAGGGGGAAGCGGAAGGGGTGGTAGCCGGTCATGCCCAGGCGCAGGTCGGTGACCAGCAACTGACCGTCTTCCTCGTCGTAGCGCAGAAAACCGCCACTGAACCATTGCAGGCGCGCGTGCTGCGGCGAATCGGCCAGCACCTGCGCGAGCGCCGCGCCGCGCGGCAGGCTCACGAACTGCGGCGGCGCGTCGTCGAACCAGCCAACCAGCGCCTCGTGGTACTGCGCGCCGTCAATCAGGATCACCCGCCAGAGCAGGCTGTTGAACGGCGTTGGCGTGCTGAACAGCCGTTCGGCCTGGATGCCCGCGCGTGCCATCGCGGCCTCGACCCGTTGCTCGGCCATCTGCTTGCCGGCGACGGTGAAACCCAGGTACAGCGAAGACAGCAGCAGCGCCGCCGCCGGCCAGCGCGCGGCACGCCCGCGCAGGCCGAACAGGCCACCGACCAGCACCGCCAGCAGCAGTGGCACGCTATACAGCGGATCGATGATGAACACGCTCGACCAGGCAATCGGCGGTGTCGGCAACGGCCACAGCAGTTGCGTGCCATAGCTGGTGAACGCATCGAGCAGCACATGGGTGAGCAGCACCAGCCACAGCGTGAGCAGCAGGCGTGTGCCGGAGTAGCCGGCATCCGGTCGCCAGCGGCGGATCAGTGCCGTCAGCAGCAGCGCGACGGCGCTGACGACGAACAGCGAATGGCTGAAGCCGCGGTGGTAAGTCATGTTCGCCACCGCATCGCCGTAGTCGATGACCACGTCGAGATCCGGCAGCGTGCCGAGCGCGGCGCCGTACAGCAGCGCCTTGCGGCCCTGCCAGCGACCGAGCAGGGCGGCCTGCACGCTGGCGCCGAGTACCGCCTGGGTGATCGAATCCATGGAAAGTCCCTGCACGCGAGGTGGATTACGTTAGCCGAAAGCCCGGCGTGTTTTGCCGGCCAATTGTGTTCAAACCTGTCCGTGGCGGCGTGCGCGTAGGACAATCGCCGCGAATCCCGAGTGCGCGAAGGTCCCATGCTGGAAATTTCCAACGCCGTGCAGCTGCCGGATGCCGAGATCGAGTTCACCGCCATTCGCGCCCAGGGCGCTGGCGGGCAGAACGTCAACAAGGTGTCCAGTGCGCTGCACCTGCGCTTCGACATCAAGGCGTCGTCGCTGCCGGCGTTCTATCAGGAACGCCTGCTGGCGCTGCGCGACAGCCGCATCACCGCCGACGGTGTGATCGTCATCAAGGCCCAGCGCTACCGCACGCAGGAGCAGAACCGTGCCGATGCGCTCGAACGCCTCGCCGAGCTGATTCGCAGCGTCGCCAAGGTCGAGAAGGCGCGCCGGCCGACGCGACCCACGCTGGGCTCGAAGACGCGCCGGCTGGAGGGCAAGAGCAAGCGCGGTGCGATCAAGGCCGGGCGCGGCAAGGTGGATTACTGAGGCGCCATCAGGTGCCGGTGCGTTGCTCCAGCGGCGGCTCTTCGGGCGGCAGATCGTCCAGGTGCTCCTCGTTGAGCGGTTCGGCAGGCGCGGTTTCCGGCGCATCGGGCATCAGCTCCATCACCGTGGGGCTGGTGCGCAGCATCGGCGTGAAATGGCCGTGCGGCTCGGTGACCAGATCGATGACCTTGCGCGGGCGATAGAAGGCGTAGAACGCCAGCACACCCAGCGACACCGTGTAGAACAGCGGCAGCGCCACCGGGCCGGCCAGGTGCATCAGACCGCCGGCGATCACCGGGCCGAGCGCCGCGCCGAAGCCGTTGACCAACAGCAGGCCGCTGGAGCCGGAGAGAATCTCGTCGGGGTTGAGGTGGTCGACCATCTGCGCGACGGCGATGGAATAGATCGAGAACGCCAGCCCGCCCCAGACGAACATCACTCCCAGCAACACCGGGCCGGCTTCGAGCAGCGCCAAGCCGAGCGGCAGCGCCGAGGCCAGTGTGACTACCCAGAGCAGCACGCTGCGTCGCTCGAAGCGGTCGGAGAGCAGCCCGATCGGCCATTGCAGCAGCGCACCGCCGAGGATCGTCACGCTCATCATCAGGCCGATGCCGGCGTCATCGAAGCCCACCTGCCCGGCGTAGACCGGCGCCAGGCCCCAGAACCCGCCCAGACAGAAGCCCGAGATGCCGGCCGCCATCAGCGGCAGCGGGGCGATGCGCGCCAGTTGCAGCAGGTCGGTCGGCGGTACGTCCGGCAGCGCCGGTTGCGGCTGACGGGTGAGGGTGATCGGCATCATCGCCGCGCCGATGAGGATGGTCGCCACGGCGAACAGGGTGAATTCCATCGGGCTGTCGAGCCCCAGCAGCTGCTGCGCCGCCGCCAGCGAACCGAGGTTGACCGCCATGTACACGGCGAACACCTGGCCGCGCTTTTCGCCGTTGACCTGCGCGTTCAGCCAGCTCTCGATGACCATGTACAGCGTCACCAGCGCGACCCCGTACATCACCCGCAGCACCAGCCACACCCAGGGATTGACGATCAGCACGTGCAGCAGCACGGCGGTCGCCGCCAGCGCGGCGTAGAAGGAAAACGTGCGGATATGGCCGATGCGCCGGATCAGCGAGGGCGCGAGCCAGGTGCCGATCAGGAAACCGCCGAAATAGCCGGACATCAGCAGGCCGACCATGCCTGTCGAATAGCCCTCGGCGATGCCGCGCAGGGTCAGCAGGGTGTTGAGCAGGCCGTGACCGAGCAGCAGCAGCGCGACGCCGGCGAGCAGTGAACTGATGGGGGCGATTAAAGACTTCATGGGCACACCCTAGGCAGCGAAACAGTCGAAGGCAAGTTTCGGTACGCCGACCCTGGGCCTGCGAAACCTCGTAACCTGCTGATTGGAAAGTAGAAAATCGATTGGGTGGGGTGGCTCATCGCAACACACCGCTCCCTGTGTTGCTGTTGGGCAGCAGCAAACGCTCAGGATTCCCGCAGCAGCGCGCGCGACAGCGGCTCGGCATGACGTACCGCCTGGTTCAGTGACTGCACCGCCTCGGCCATCGCCTGGCGATCCAGCGCGCCGGACAGGGTGATCGATGCCTGTTCGACGACCGCTTCGGCGTGGCGCAGCAGGACACGCTCGGTGGCGCTGTTGCCGGCGGCGTACAGCAGATTCTTGCAGGCCTGCAGCAGCGTCATCAGTACCTGCAGGTCGTTGCTGCCGTAGCGGCGCAGGGGGCCGAACGCCAGCTGCAGCATGGCGTCCAGCTCCAGCTCGCGGATGAACAGGCGCGGCTGGCCCTCGATCGGGGCGACCTCGTGGTTGGGCAGGCGCATGCGCTCGGCCAAGAGCACGCCAAGCATGTCGATCGCCTTGATCGCCGTGCCCGGGTCGTTGATGCCCGGGCTCAAGGCGCGGATGGCGATCTCGACGATCTGCTTGAAGCCGAAGAAGAAGTGTCGGTGGGCGTACTCTTCGACATAGAAGTCGAAGCAGTCCAGCAGCCGGCTCACGCAATCTTCGTCCAGCTCGCGGTCCAGGCGGATCAGCGGGTGGCCCGGCATGACGAAAAAGCCGTAATGCACCTGGATCGTCATGTGCGCGTTCTGCTCTTCCAGCAGCGCCTGCGCCGCAGAGACGTTCAGCGCCTTGAAGTAGCCCGAACGTCGCGCGCGGATCGTCGTCCAGTGGCTGTCGTCGGGCCAGGGAATTACGTCGCGGTCGTCAAGCTGGCGGCGTCTGGCGTGGAGCTGACCGAGGGTCTGCTTGTAGACCCGGTTGAGGATGTAGTCGACCTGGATTGACAGCGAAATCGAGCGGATGAAGTAGATGAACAGGCACAGGCAGATCACGCCCAGAAAGAGCGCCAGAAAGACGCCCAGACTCGGCACGTTGATGTCGTCGCCTTCCTGAATGGTGGAAATGAGCATCAGCGAACCGATGATCGTGCCGAGATAGACGCCGAGCACCAGCTGATGACTGCGGCTGCTGATCAGCCCGGGAATGACCCGCGGTGACAGTGAGGAGGCGGCCGAATTGAGCACCACCATGACCATGGAGAAGCTGAACACCATCAGCGAGATGATCCCGCCGACCAGGGTGCCGAGTATCAGCCGGGCATTCTCGGCGTTCTTCACCACGCCAAGTTCGAGCTGTTCCTTGTAGGGCTGCAGCCAGGTCAGTTCCAGCACGATGGTGATCAGGCACAGGCAGGCCAGGCCCAGGGCGATAAGCGTCGGGTAGAAGGCGATGCTGCCGATGACTCGGTGATACAGGCGAAACAGCCTGTTGGTCAGTGCGGACATGTCAGCCCCCTGCAGAGGTTCGGCGATGCGTGCCTAACCGCCGTTCGGCAGCAAAGGCCGGGCAACGTTCGTTTCGGCGGCTACATTGGGCGCCAGGGTAGCGATCAGGGCCCGCACCGAACCGGGCAGGGCGTCCAGCTCGCGCACCAGGATGCTGCGTTCGCGCACCGCCCAAGGCTCGTCGAGCTGCACCAGCGCCAGCTGCATGGTGCGGCTGTGCCGGCGCGCGGCGGACTCGGGAATGATGCCGATGCCGACACCGGCCTCGATCATCCGACACACCGCCTCGAAGCTCGACACCTGGATGCGCAACGACAGCTGACCGCCGAGCTTTTCCACCTGATCGCGCAGGAAGGTCAGCAGCGTGCTGCCTTCGTGCAGGCCGATGTGCTGGTAGGCCAGGGTCTGGCGCAGCGTCAGGTTCGACTCGCCTGCCAGCGGGTGGCCGACCGGCACCGCCAGCAGCAGGCGGTCGGTGCTGAAGTGCAGCACCTGCAAGCCTTCGGCGCGTACCGGGCCGGCGATGATGCCCATGTCGGTGCTGCCGTCGAGCACCCCGCGGACGATGTCGCGACTCAGGCGCTCCTGCAGATCGACCGTCACCCCCGGACGTTGCGCGAGGAAACCCGCCAGCACCTCGGGGAGGAATTCGGTCACCGCCGTGGTGTTGGCGAAGATACGGATGTGGCCGGCCGAATCGGTGCCGTATTCGGTGAACTCGCTTTTCAGGTAATCCACCTGGCGCATGATCAGCCGCGCGTGCTGCAGCAGCTTCTGCCCGGCGGGCGTCAGCTCCACACCACGGCTGTCGCGATACAGCAGGCGGCTGTCGAGCTGGCTTTCCAACGCCTTGATCCGCGCGCTGGCCGCCGCCGGCGAGAGGTGGGCGCGGCGGGCGCCCTGAGTCAGGCTGGGCGATTCGGCGATATGGATGAACAGGCGCAGATCGGCCAGATCGAAATGCATGGACGAGCCTCGTACGGTGATTGGCGTTCAGCTTAGCCGAACGCGGGTGTCGAAAAATACAAATTCCCGGAACGCCGGCTCCGTTGCATCCTCGATTCAAACAAGACAACAACCGGTAACCGCAATGACCGATACCTCCGCCTGGATAGGCCGCACCGAAGAAGTCCACGACCAGCTCAGCCGCAACCTGCTGATGCGCATTGCCGCCACGCTCGGCGAGAAGACGCCGGCGCACGGCGAGGCGCTGCCGCCGCTGTGGCAATGGTGTTTCTTCCAGGAGCCGGTGTTCGAGAGCGGTCTCGGCGAAGACGGCCACCCGGCGCGCGGCGGCTTCCTGCCGCCGGCCGCCGACCGCAACCGCATGTGGGCTGGCGGCCGGGTCGAGTTCCTTCGTCCGCTGGAGGCCGGCGGCGAGGCACGGCGGGTTTCCACCATCAAGCACATCGAGGAAAAGCACGGCCGCAGCGGCGCGTTGCTGTTCGTCACCGTGCAGCACGACTACCTGCAAGACGGCCGCCTGGCGATCCGCGAGGAGCAGGACATCGTCTATCGCGAACCCACGCCGCCCAAGGCCAGCAGCGGCGAGCCGATGGTCGCCGGCGACTGGCGCGAAGCGGTGATGCCGACGCCGACGCTGCTGTTCCGCTATTCGGCGGTCACTTTCAACGGGCACCGCATCCACTACGACTGGCCCTACGTCACCGAGAGCGAAGGTTATGCCGGGCTGGTGGTGCACGGGCCGCTGATCGCCACCCTCAACCTGCGCGCGTTCTGCCGCGCCAACCCCGAGGCCCGCCTGCGGCGCTTCGCCTATCGCGGCGTGCGGCCGCTTATCGCGCCGCAGCCGTTCGAGGTGGGCGGGCGCATCGTCGCGCCGGGCCAGGCCGAACTCTGGGCCGGCGACCACAACGGCCTGGCGCAGAAGGCCGAAGTGGAATTCGACTGAACCCCGAATCGTAGGGTGGATAACGGCGCAGCCTTATCCACCGAAAGCCCGGCGGTGGCGTTCCACCCGGTGGATTCGCCACCCGGTGGAACGCCACCCGGTGGATCGATGAAGCGCGATCCACCCTACGCCTGCCGCGACAACCAGAAGTGGTGAGAATCGAGATGACCCCGAACAAGACCGAAGAACTGAACTTCATCCGCGAAGGCGTACGCGCCCTGTGTGCCGACTTCCCCGCCGAATACTGGCGCAAGATCGACGAGGAAAAGGGCTTCCCCGAAGCCTTCGTCACGGCCATGACCGAAGCCGGCTGGCTGTCGGCGATGATCCCCGAAGAATACGGCGGCTCGGGCCTGGGCCTGGCGGAAGCCTCGGTGATCCTCGAGGAAGTGAACCACTGCGGTGGCAACTCCGGGACCATCCACGGCCAGATGTACAACATGTTCACCCTGCTCAGAAACGGCAGCGAGGAACAGAAACGCTACTACCTGCCCAAACTCGCCAGCGGCGAGCTGCGCCTGCAGTCGATGGGCGTGACCGAGCCGACCACCGGCACCGACACCACCAAGATCAAGACCACGGCGGTGAAGAAGGGCGACAAGTACGTTATCAACGGGCAGAAGGTGTGGATCTCGCGCATCCAGCACTCGGACCTGATGATCCTGCTGGCGCGCACCACACCGCTGGCCGAGGTGCAGCGCAAGGCCGACGGCATGTCGATCTTCCTCGTCGACCTGCGCGAAGCCATCGGCAACGGCCTGACCGTCCAGCCGATCGCCAACATGGTCAACCATGAGACCAACGAGCTGTTCTTCGACAACCTGGAAATCCCGGCCAGCAGCCTGATCGGCGAGGAGGGCAAGGGCTTTCGCTACATACTCGACGGCCTGAATGCCGAGCGCACGCTGATCGCCGCCGAGTGCATCGGCGACGGCCGCTGGTTCGTCGAGAAATCGGCGCAGTACGCCCGCGACCGCGTGGTGTTCGGCCGGCCCATCGGGCAGAACCAGGGCGTGCAGTTCCCCATCGCCGAGGCGCATATCGAGCTGGAAGCGGCCGACCTGATGCGCTGGCGCGCCTGCGAGGAATACGACGCCGGGCGTAACGCTGGGGCTGCGGCGAACATGGCCAAGTACCTGGCGGCCAAGGCCAGCTGGGAGGCGGCCAACGCCTGCCTGCAGACCCACGGCGGCTTCGGCTTCGCCAACGAATACGACGTCGAGCGCAAGTTCCGCGAGACGCGGCTGTACCAGGTCGCGCCGATCTCCACCAACCTGATCCTGTCCTACGTGGCCGAGCACCTGCTCGAGCTGCCGCGCAGTTTCTGACGGTAGGGTGGAAAACGACCGCAGGTCTTTTCCACGCGCCTTCAACAGGCGATGCAGTTGAGCGGATTCGGACAGACGCGTGGAAAAGGCTTCGCCGTTTTCCACCCTACGAGGGCGGGTTTGTAGGGTGGATGTCGCGAAGCCCATCCACGCGGGCATTGATCAAGGAGGCAACCATGCAAATCGACCACCTCGACCATCTGGTCCTGACCGTCGCTGACATCGAGACGACGGTGGACTTCTACACCCGCGTGCTCGGCATGCAGGCGGTGACCTTCGGCGAAGGGCGCAAAGCGCTCGTGTTCGGCCAGCAGAAGATCAACCTGCACCAGGCCGGTCGCGAGTTCGAGCCCAAGGCCGAGCGGCCCACGCCGGGCTCGGCGGACCTCTGCTTCATCGTCGCCACGCCGCTTGCCGAGGTGGTCGCGCACCTGCAGGCGCAGGGCGTGGCCATCGTCGAAGGCCCGGTGCAACGCACCGGCGCCACCGGGCCGATCCGCTCGGTGTACGTCCGCGACCCCGATTTCAACCTGATCGAACTATCCAACCCCCTGGAGACGAGCGCATGAGCCAGCACACCCGCGCCCTGACCGAATTTCTCGCCGGACTCGCTTACGAGCAGATTCCCGACGCGGTGCTCGCCCGCACCGAAGACCTGTTTCTCGACTGGCTTGGCTCCGCGTTGGCCAGCGCCGGCGCGCACCCGATTCCGCTGTTCGAGCGCTACGCGCAGAAGATGGGCCCGGCGGATGGTCCGGCGCGCATCCTGGTCAACGGCCAGAGCAGCAGCGCCTATTTCGCCGCGCTGGTGAACGCCGCCAGCTCGCATCTGGTGGAGCAGGACGACCTGCACAACAGCTCCGTGCTGCACCCGGCCACCGTGGTCTTCCCGGCCGCGCTGGCGGCGGCGCAGGATCTGGGCAAGTCCGGCCGTGAGTTGCTGGTGGCCTCGGTGGCCGGCTACGAGGCGGGCATTCGTATCGGCGAATTCCTCGGCCGCTCGCATTACCGCATCTTCCACACCACCGCGACGGTCGGCACGCTGGCCGCAGCGGTGGCAGTCGGCAAGCTGATGAATTTCGACCAGCAGCAGTTCACCCATCTGCTCGGCAGCGCCGGTACGCAAGCGGCGGGGCTGTGGGAATTCCTCCGCGATGCGGCGGATTCCAAGCAGCTGCACACCGCCAAGGCGGCGGCTGATGGCCTGCTCGGGGCGTACCTCACGGCCGATGGCCTGACCGGCGCGCAGAACATCCTCGAAGGCGAGCAGGGCATGGCCGCGGGCATGTCGAAGGACGCCAATCCGAGCGCGCTGTCGGATCGCCTCGGCAGCCGCTGGGCGCTGGCGGAAACCTCGTTCAAGTTCCACGCCTCCTGCCGCCACACCCACCCGGCCGCCGATGCACTGCTGGCGCTGATGCAGCGCGAGGGGTTGCAGGCGGATGACATCGCCAGCGTGACCACCCGCGTGCACCAGGGCGCCATCGATGTGCTCGGCCGCGTGACGGTGCCGCAGACTGTGCATCAGGCCAAGTTCAGCATGGGTACCGTGCTCGGGCTGATCGCCCTGTACGGCAAGGCCGGGCTGACCGAATTCCATACGCATGCACTCAGCGATCCGCGCGTCGGGCAGTTCCGCGAGAAGGTTTCGATGACCCTCGATTCCGAGGTGGACGGTGCCTACCCGGCGCGCTGGCTCGGCCGCGTCGAAGTGATCACCACCGACGGCCGCACGCTGCGCGGCGCCATCGACGAGCCGAAGGGCGACCCAGGCAATACCCTCAGCCGCGCCGAGCTGGAGGAGAAGTTCCGCCGCTTGCTGCAGTTCTCCGGCGCACGCAGTGAAGGCGAGGCGAGCGCGCTGATCGACACGGTCTGGCGGCTGCGCGAGCTACAGCGGCTGGACGCGCTGGCCTGAACGTAGGGTGGAAAACGACCGCAGGTCTTTTCCACCGATGGGCACGCTGCCCGGCGCAGATGCCGCAAGGACTTGAACAAACGCGTGGAAATGGCTTCGCCGATTTCCACCCTACGCCGAACTTGCAGGAACCGAACATGAACGACACCACTGCCAAACCCCGCCCGCTCGACGGCATCACCGTGGTCAGTCTCGAGCACGCCATTGCCGCGCCGTTCTGCACGCGCCAGCTGGCGGACCTCGGTGCACGAGTGATCAAGGTCGAGCGGCCCGGTGCTGGCGATTTCGCCCGCGGCTATGACGAGCGCGTCGACGGCCTGGCTTCGCATTTCGTCTGGACCAACCGCTCCAAGGAAAGCCTGACCCTCGACGTGAAACAGGACGCCGCTACGCAGGTGCTCGACCAGCTCTTGGCCAAGGCCGACGTGCTGGTGCAGAACCTCGCGCCCGGTGCCGCGGCGCGCATGGGCCTGTCGTTCGAGGCGCTGCACGAACGCTTCCCGCGGCTGATCGTCTGCGACATCTCCGGCTACGGCGAGGGCGGCCCCTACGAGCAGAAGAAGGCCTATGACCTGCTGATCCAGTCCGAGGGCGGCTTCCTCTCCGTCACCGGTGGGCCAGGTGAGACCGAGATGGCCAAGGCCGGTTGCTCCATCGCCGATATCGCCGCCGGCATGTACGCCTACACCGGCGTGCTCTCGGCGCTGATGCTGCGCGACAAGACCGGCGTCGGCAGCCGCATCGACGTGTCCATGCTGGAAAGCCTGGTCGAGTGGATGGGCTACCCGCTGTATTACGCCTACAAGGGCGCCACGCCGCCACCGCGCGCCGGTGCCGCGCACGCCACCATCTACCCGTACGGGCCGTTCCCGACCGGCGACGGCGGCACGGTGATGCTCGGCCTGCAGAACGAGCGCGAGTGGCTGTTGTTCTGCGAAAAGGTCCTGCTGCAACCGGCACTGGCCAGCGATGCGCGCTTCTCCAGCAACTCGCTGCGTTCGGAGCATCGCGCTGAGCTGCGCGCGCTGATCGTCGAGGCGTTCAGCCGGCTGAGCGCCGACGAGGTGATTGCCCGGCTGGATGCCGCACCCATCGCCAACGCTCACGTCAACGACATGGCCGGCGTCTGGGCACACCCGCAGCTTCAGGCGCGCCAGCGCTGGAGCGAGGTGGACAGCCCGTCCGGCAAGCTGCCGGCGCTGCTGCCGCCGGGGCGCAACGAAGCCTTCACCCCGCGCATGGACCCGATCCCCGCGCTGGGCCAGCACACCGACGCGCTGCTCGCCGAGCTGGGCTATGCGCCGGGCGATATTCAGCGCCTGCACCAGCAGGGCGCGGTTTGACCGCGCCAAGGAGCCTGCCATGAATCCATCCATCATCCGCAGTGCGCTGTTCGTTCCGGCAACCCGCCCGGAGCGCATTCCCAAGGCGCTGGCGAGCGGAGCCGACGCGGTCATCGTCGACCTCGAGGATGCCGTCGCGGAGAACCTGAAGGCTGAGGCGCGGAACAACCTCGAAGCCTTCCTCGCCGCCAACCTGGACGCACGTGTGCTGGTGCGCATCAATGCGCCGACGCATCCCGAGCAGGCCGCCGACCTGGCGCTCTGCGCCCGCCATGCTGGTGTCACCGGCGTGCTGCTGCCGAAGGTGGAAAGCGCGGTGCAGGTGGCGCTGGCGGCTGGTTGCGGCAAGCCGGTGTGGCCGATCATCGAGAGCGCCCGCGGGTTGGCGCATCTGGCGGAAATCGCCCAGGCCCACGGGGTCGAGCGACTGTCGTTCGGCTCGCTGGACCTGGGGCTGGACCTCGGCCTGGCCAGCGGCAGCGCGGCGGCCGAGCGCATTCTCGATCAGGCGCGCTACGCGTTGCTGCTGCAGTCGCGTCTGGCCGGGCTGGCCGCACCGCTGGACAGTGTCTTCCCCGATATCAAGAACCTGCACGGCCTCGCCCAGGCGGTAGCCGATGCCCGCGACATGGGCTTCGGCGGGCTGCTGTGCATCCACCCCGGCCAGGTCGCCGTGGTGCATGAAACGCTGATGCCCAGTGCCGCCGAACTCGACTGGGCACAACGCATCCTCGCCGCCGGTGCCTGTGGTGACGGGGTCTTCGTAGTGGACGGACAGATGGTCGATGCCCCCGTCATCGGCCGCGCCCGTCGCTTGCTGCAACGTGCCGGGCAAGCGGTTCCCTGACCGCGCCCATCAAGGCAAACGTACCAACCGACAAAAACAAAAGGGGTACCACCATGCTGAAAACCACCCTCAAGGCGCTTGCGTGCGCTTTGTCCCTGACCGCTGCCGGCCTCGTGCAGGCTGCTGATCCCGTGACCATCAAGTTCGCCCATGTGGTGGCGGACAACACACCGAAGGGGCAGGGCGCCCTGCTGTTCAAGAAGCTCGCCGAGGAACGCCTGTCGGGCAAGGTGAAGGTCGAGGTCTACCCGAACTCCTCGCTGTTCGGCGACGGCAAGGAAATGGAGGCCCTGCTGCTGGGCGACGTGCACATGCTGGCGCCCTCGCTGGCCAAGTTCGAGCATTACGCCAAGGCCATCCAGATCTACGACCTGCCGTTCCTGTTCGACGACCTGGCGGCAGCCGATCGTTTTCAGAGCGGCCCGCAAGGCAAGGCGCTGCTGCGCGCGATGGAGGACAAGAACATCACCGGCCTGGCCTATTGGCACAACGGCATGAAGCAGCTTTCGGCGAACAAGCCGCTGCGCGAGCCGAAGGATGCCCGCGGGCTGAAATTCCGCGTACAGGCTTCCGCGGTCCTCGACGAGCAGTTCAAGGCCGTGCGCGCCAACCCGCGCAAGATGAGCTTCGCCGAGGTCTATCAGGGCCTGCAGACCGGCGTGGTCAACGGCACCGAGAACACCTGGTCGAACTACGAGAGCCAGAAGGTGCATGAGGTACAGCCCTACATGACCGCCTCCGATCACGGCCTGATCGACTATATGGTGATCACCAACACCCAGTTCTGGAACGGTCTGCCGGAAGACGTGCGCGGCGAGCTGGAAACGATCATGGAAGAGGTCACCGCCGAGGTGAACCGCCAAGCCGACGACCTCAACCAGCAGGCGCGCCAGGCCATCGTCGCCTCCGGCAAGACCGAGATCATCGAGCTGTCCCCCGAGCAGCGCGCCAAATGGCGCGAGGCGATGCAGCCGGTGTGGAAGAAGTTCGAGGGTGATATCGGTGCCGAGCTGATCGAAGCGGCGCAGTCAGCCAACCGCTCCTGAGCCATGGGTGGCGCCAAAGCGCCGGAAAAACAAACGGGCCTGTCGAATTCGACCGGCCCGTTTTTCATGTCTGGCTGGCTTATGCTGGCCGGCAAACGCGCAAGGAGACGCCGGCATGAGTCGTTACGCCAGGGTCAGCACACCGGTGCTGGATATCGCTTATCTCGAATGGAATCCTCGTGGCCAGCAGGTCGCGGTGTTGGTGCATGGCTGGCCGGATTGCCCGGAAGGCTGGACGCCCGTGGCCGAGCGCCTGGCCGCGGCCGGCTACCGCGTGCTGTGCCCGACACTGCGCGGTTTCGGCCAGACGCGTTTCATCGATCAGCTGACCCCACGCAGCGGTCAGCTGGCGGCGCTGGGCCGCGATCTGCTGGATTTCGTCGATGCGCTGCGCCTCGATCAGCCAGTGCTGGTCGGCCACGACTGGGGCGCCCGCGCCGTGGCCAATGCCTGCGGGCTGCGCCATCACGCCGCCGCACGGCTGGTAATGCTCGCGGTGGGCTACGGCACCAACGACCCGAACCAGCAGATTTCACTGAGCCAGGCGCGCAACTACTGGTATCACTGGTACATGGCGACACCGCGCGGCGAGCAGACGGTAACCGAGGATCGTGCGGCCTTCACCCGCCTACTGTGGGACACCTGGTCACCGGCCGGCTGGTACGCCGAGGCGGATTTCATCCAGGCGCTGGAGGCATTCGACAACCCGGACTGGGCTGCCGTGGTACTGCATTCCTACCGCCACCGCTGGGGCTTCGTCGACGGTGATCCGGCCTATGCGTCGGACGAGGCGCTGCTGCAGCCAGCCCCGGTGCTCGCCGTGCCGACGCTGGTGCTGCACGGCGAGGCCGATACCTGCAATGCACCGGAAACTTCGGCCGGGCGCGAGGCCATGTTCAGCGGTACATACCACCGACAGCTGTTGCCGGGCGTCGGCCACTTCCCCCAGCGAGAGGCGCCGCAGGAAGTGGCGGAGGCGATTCTGCGGTTCTGTCAGGGCGGTTGAGTCTGGGGCCACGTGGTACGGCTTGAAATGCTCACTTGTTTTTTCTGGTCGCTCCTTAGGCCCCGCTAGGCCTGTCGCTTGACGGCCGGTGATATCGAAACTATCGATGCGGCATGGTAGTGAGTGTGCGAGACGTCGCAGGCGGGGGAATGTTTAGTGATATCAGTTTCATGCCTAGTTGGGCTGGTGTATAAACCCAGCGCCCTGAGCGGCCTGGACTAGAGGCTCGGAGAGTAAGCGGGTGGAATGTTATACCGCAGCACTAAAATCAGTGCCATTGGAGAGTCGTATAATTGGCATTCATTACATTTCTATTGGGCTCATTTCTTTTTTTGCCAAACTATGCAATTGCTCTCGAAGAGCGACTGCAAAGTGAAAAAATATTCAAGCCGCTGCAAATATTTACCAATATCAAGAGATCAGCCAAATCCAGTAGGTTTCTTTCTATTGCGGGGTTGGCGTTGTGCATTATCGGTGTAGTCATTTATTTGGCAACGAACAGCACGGCTGAAATATCTTATGATGACAGAACAAAAATTGTGGTTGCATTCATTTTAATATTTAACGTTTTGGCTTATGGGTATCTTAGGGAGAAATCCTGCTGCAACCCCAAGCAAGACCCCAACACTATATTGGTTTTGGTTTCATCCAAGTTATTTTGGCATGGCTTGCTCAGCGCGGCCAAAGATATCGGGGTCATATTTCTATTGCTATCTATGGTGGTCCTTACAAAAAATATGATTTATTAACTGTGCCCGGCTCCAGTCCCTTCCTGAAAACCGGTTCTAATCGTTTGCTCCGCTTGCCGAGCTGGGTTAAAGCCCAGCCTTTAACCCAGTGTTATGTATAACTAACAATTACGCAGATTTTGTGTTTATCATTTATTAAATCAGTGGGTTTGGATTGTTCGGGCCGTTTAGTGGGAATGCTTTGGGTGAGTGTAGTTCCCGCAGCGGAGGTCAAGCGATCAAGCGATCAAAAAGATCATGATTGTTATCGGCCTTGCTCCGCTGCAGGGCTCGCCGGTTCCGATAGTCTCGCTTCACCATCTCATTGCTAACCCCGCCGCCAGATGGGTTTTGTGCTGTGCCGGTTACCGCTGAACCATCGCTCATCGGGCGCTTCCAGCAGACGCTCCGCACGCGGTCAAACGCCAGCTTCCTCCATCCACTTCGGTTTCGGATAACGGCGATCGGCCTTGCCGGCCTTGAGTACCGCGCCGGGCACGTCATGGCCGACCAGTTGCGGCAGCTCGGCGGCGCATTGCAGCAACTGGTTGAGATCGACGCCGGTGTCCAGGCCCATGCGCTGGAACATGTGCACCAGGTCCTCGGTACAGATATTGCCGCTGGCGCCGGGTGCGTAGGGACAGCCACCGAGTCCGCCGAGGGAGGCATCGAAACGGTCGATGCCGGCGTTCAGCGCCGCCAGGGCGTTGGCTAGGCCCATGCCGCGGGTGTTGTGGAAATGCGCAGTGAATACGGCTTCCGGCCAGCTGTTCAGTACCTCGCGGCAGATGCGCTCGACCTGTGCCGGGTCGGCCATGCCGGTGGTGTCGCAGAGGGTGATGCCCTGCACGCCGATCTCAAACAGGCGCTGCACCAGCTCATAGACGCGCCGCTCCGGCACCTTGCCCTCGAACGGGCAACCGAAGGTGGTCGATAGCGAGGCGTTGATGAACACGCCACTGCCGCGAGTAACCTCGATGATCTCGCGGAACTGCGCCAGCGACTGCTCGGGCGTCATGCGCAGGTTGGCCAGGCCGTGGGTGTCGCTGGCTGACATCACCAGGTTGATCTCGTCCACCTCGCAGGCCAGCGCGCGCTCGCAGCCCTTCACGTTGGGTACCAGCACGGTGTACGCGACGCCCTCCACGCGACGGATGCCGCGCATCACGTCCTCGGCGTCGCGCAGGTTGGGGATGGCCTTGGGCGAGGTGAAGGAGGTGACCTCGATCTTCGCCAGCCCGGTTTGCGAGAGGCGGTCGATCAGGGCGATCTTGGCGTCGGTCGGCACGAAGTTCGCTTCGATCTGAAAGCCGTCACGGGTGGCGACTTCCTGGATGTACAGACGCTTTTTCATATGTGAGTCCCGGGGTTTCGTAGGGTGGATGACGCTTCATCCATCCACCTTTTCGGCTGGCTCGGAGGTGGACAAGCTTCGCGTTGTCCACCCTACGCGGCGTTCAGATGATCCCGCGCTCGCGCAGGCCCTGGCGTTGTTCATCGGTGAGGCCGAGACCGGCCAGCACGTCGTCGGTGTGTTCGCCCAACTGCGGGCCGCCTTCGCCGATGCGTCCCGGCGTGCGCGACAGCTTGGGCAGTACGCCCGGCACCTTGAGCGGGCCGGCGAAGGTCTGCACCTGCTCGATCATCTGCCGCGCCAGGTAGTGCGGGTCCCTGACGATGTCGGCGGCGGTGTAGGGATAGCCGGCCGGTACGCGGGCGCCCTTGAGCGCTTCGATCACCTCGTCGCGGCTGTGCTGCGCGGTCCATTCGCCAATGGCGGCATCGATCAGCTCGGCGTGCTGGGCGCGGCCGTCGTTGTGGGCGAAGCGCGGGTCATCGGCGAGGTCCTGGCGACCCATCAGGGTCATCAGGCGCTTGTAGATGCTGTCGCCATTGCCGGCGATCAGCACATAGGCGCCGTCGCTGCACAGGTAGGAATTGGACGGGGTGATGCCGGGCAGGGCGCTGCCGGCCGGCTCGCGGACGTAGCCGAAGGCGTCGTACTCGGGCACCAGGCTTTCCATCATGGCGAACACCGACTCGTACAGCGCGACGTCGATCTCCTGGCCCTGCCCGCTGCGGTTGCGCTCCTGCAGGGCGAGCAATACGCCGATCACGCCATACAGCGAGGACAGCGAATCGCCGATGCTGACGCCAACGCGTACCGGCGGCTGACCGGGATAGCCGGACAGGTGGCGCAAACCACCCATGGCCTCGCCGATCACGCCGAAGCCCGGCAGGTCACGGTAGGGCCCTGTCTGCCCGTAGCCGGAGATGCGCAGCATGATCAGCCGAGGGTTCAGCTTCGACAACTCATTCCAGCCCAGGCTCCATTCTTCCAGCGTGCCGGGGCGGAAGTTCTCCACCAGAATGTCAGCCTCGGCCACCAGTTGACGGACGATCGCCTGGCCTTCGGCGGCCTTGAGATCCAGCGTCACCGAGCGCTTATTACGCGACTGCACGTGCCACCAGAGCGAGGTGCCGTCCTTGAGCTTGCGCCACTTGCGCAGCGGGTCGCCGACCTTGGGCGGCTCGATCTTGATCACATCGGCGCCGAATTCGCCAAGCAGCTTGCTGGCGAAGGGGCCGGCGATCAGCTGGCCCATCTCGATCACCTTGAGGCCCTGCAGCGGCAGGTTCTTGTCTGTCTGTTCGCTCATCACGACACCTGTGCCGGTTGATTCATGGTGCCGAGCATGACCGAGGCGCCATCGGCGGACAATTGGCCGTTGGCCAAGCATGGCTTCGTGTTCCACGAAACCTAAGACGAAAGGAGCTTTGAACGGCTGGGTTGCGCGATGCATGCTTCGTCTACCGCGAATACGGGAATCCAATATGCGCCGCATCGATTTCGTCACCCTTCGGCTGTTCGTCGCCATCGCCGAGACTCGCAGCCTGACCCGCGCGGCCGAGCGCGAGCATCTGGCGCTGGCGGCGGTGAGCAAGCGTGTCAGCGATCTGGAAGGGCAGCTCGGCGTCAGCCTGCTCTATCGCCAGCCCAAGGGCGTCGAGCTGACGCCGGCGGGACACGCGCTGCTGCACCACGCGCGCAACCTGCTGGACAACCTGCAACAGCTGGATGCCGACCTCAGCGAGTTCAGCCAGGGCGTGAAGGGCCATGTGCGCATCCACGCCAACACCTCGGCGGTGATCGAGTTTCTGCCCGAGGACCTGAGCGCCTTCGCCCGTCAACATCCGGAAGTGAAGATCGACCTGGAGGAGCGCGTCAGCAGCGATACCCTGCGCGCGCTGCGCGAGGGGCTGACCGATATTGGCATCTTCGCCGGGCACCTGCCGGCCGATGACCTGCAGGTGTTTCCCTATCGCGAGGACCGGCTGGTGCTGGTCACGCCACGCGAGCATGTGCTGGCCGAACGTGCAGCAATCGCCCTGCGCGATGCCGCCGGCTTCGACTTCATCGGCCTGCAGCAGGACGCCTCGCTGCACGCGCTGCTGCAGCAGTCGGCACAGCAGATGGGCACGCCGCTGCGCCTGCGCATCCAAGTACGCAGCTTCGAGGCGATCTGCCGGATGATCCACACCGGCATGGGCATCGGCGTGCTGCCCGAACAGGTGGTACGCAACTACCTGCCGGCGCTGGACGTGGCCATCGTGCCGCTGAGCGATCCCTGGGCACGGCGCGAGCTGAAGCTCGGCGTGCGCAATCTGGAGAGCCTGTCGGTAACCGCCCGGCAGATGCTCGAACACCTCACGCTTCGCGAAGGCGAGGCCTGAACGATGCGGGGCGGCGGTGCGATTTCGACACTGCCTTCGCCAAACGCGAAGTCGCGCTTGGCCAAATAGCAATTCAGCGGGTGGCGGTGCCGGGGTAGAGTCGGGTCAGCTGCATGGCTCACACAACTACAAAACGGAGCTTCCCATGGCACGACTTTCCCGTGGCATCACCCGTCTGCTCGCCGCTTCGGCGCTGTTCACCGTGCTCGGCGCCCAGGCCGATCCGATCCTGATCAAGTTCTCCCACATCACTGCCGACAGCACGCCGAAGGGCCAGGGCGCGCTGATGTTCAAGAAGCTCGTCGAAGAGCGCCTGCCCGGCCAGGTGGAGGTGCAGGTGTTCGCCAACTCCTCGCTGTATGGTGACGGCAAGGAGATGGAGGCGCTGCTTATGAACGAGGTGCAGCTGCTGGCGCCGGCACCGTCGAAGCTCGAGCAGTACACCAAGCAGCTGCAGCTGTTCGACCTGATGTTCCTGTTCGACGACATGGCCGCCGCGCAGCGCTTCCAGCAGTCGGACAAGGGCCGCGCCATGCTCAAATCCATGGAGGACAAGGGCATCACCGGACTGGCCTATTGGCTCAACGGCATGCGCCATTTCACCGCCAACAAGCCGCTGCGCGAGCCGGCCGACGCCCGCGGGCTGAAATTCCGCGTACAGCCCTCGGACCTGCAGGCCGCCCAGTACACCGCCCTGCGGGCGGTGCCGCGCAAGATGGCCTTCGCCGAGATCTACCAGGGCCTGCAGACCGGCGTGGTTAATGCCCAGGACAATCCCTGGTCGAACATCTACAGCCAGAAGTACCACGAGGTGCAGAAGTACATCACCGAGTCCGGTCACGGCATCGGCAACTACCTGCTGATCACCAACACCAAGTTCTGGAACGGCCTGCCCGCGGATGTGCGCGGCGAGCTGGAAGCGATCATCGACGAGGTCACCGTAGAGGTGAACCGCCAGGCCGAGGCGCTGAACGAGAAGGCCAAGCAGGGCGTCATCGACTCGGGCAAGAGCGAGATCCTGGTGCTGACCGACGAGCAGCGCGCCAAGTGGCGCGAAGCGGTGCAGCCGGCCTGGAAGAAGTACGAGGAAGAGATCGGCAAGGACCTGATCGAAGCGGCCCGCGCGGCGAACCGCGAGAGCTGAAGCAGAGCGTGACGATGGTCTGTTAGACCAACGTGCAGTGTCCGCTGCCCCGGCGGCGCCGCACAATGGCCGGCATCGAATCTGCGTGATCCGATATTAAGTGTGTGCTAACCGGTTAACTGGTTGGACGGGCGGTCCTGAATGGGGTCGCCCTTTTTTTTGCCTCGCCAAAACGGTCGCCGGCTGTACCGACAGGCGCCGCGACCGTCCGCGCACGCCACGCCGCCGTGTGCGCTGGGATGGTTGCACCCGCCGGCGGCATTCTCCGTCGCGCGCAGGGAAATGCGCGACCGATCCACTGTCTATCCTCTAGTCATCCGCCACCGTGTGCGGTCGGTGTGCGGCGAACATGTCGTCAGGCGTTTGGTTGTCGGCTGGCCAGGATTGCGTACGCGCAGTCCCGCCAGTCACTCGGGTTCGTAGGGTTCGCCTGTAGGACAGGGTTTGCACAACTTGATGAGCGTTACCGGACCGACATGAGGTAATTCCCCATGAATGCTGCGTCACTCTATCCCGTACGGCCCGAGGCGGCCGCCCATACGCTGACCGACGAAGCCACCTACAAGGCGCTGTATCAGCAATCGGTCATCAATCCCGACGGCTTCTGGCGTGAGCAGGCCGCGCGGCTGGACTGGATCAAACCGTTCACCGAGGTCAAACGCACCTCCTTCGACGATCACCACGTGGACATCAAGTGGTTCGCCGACGGCACGCTGAACGTCGCGGCCAACTGCCTGGATCGCCATCTGGACGAGCGGGGCGATCAGGTGGCGATCATCTGGGAAGGTGATGATCCTTCCGAGCACCGCGAGATCACCTACCGCGAACTGCACCTTGAGGTCAGCAAGTTCGCCAACGCATTGCGCGGCCAGGATGTGCACCGTGGCGACGTGGTGACGATCTACATGCCGATGATTCCCGAGGCAGCGGTGGCGATGCTGGCCTGCGCGCGCATCGGCGCGATCCACTCGGTGGTGTTCGGTGGCTTTTCGCCGGAGGCGCTGGCGGGGCGCATCATCGACGGCCAGTCGAAGGTGGTGATCACCGCTGACGAAGGTTTGCGCGGCGGCAAGGCTGTGCCCCTGAAGGAAAACGTCGACGAGGCGCTGACCAACCCGCAGACCGGCTGCGTACAGAAGATCATCGTGGTACGCCGCACCGGCGCCGATATCCGTTGGCACAAGCACCGCGACATCAGCTACGACGACCTGATGCGGGTGGCCGGCGAAGTCTGCGCGCCGAAGGAAATGGGCGCCGAGGAGCCACTGTTCATCCTCTACACCTCCGGCTCCACCGGCAAACCCAAGGGCGTGCTGCACACCTGCGGCGGCTACCTGCTGTACGCCGCGCTGACCCACGAACGGGTCTTCGACTATCGCCCCGGCGAAATCTACTGGTGCACCGCCGACATCGGCTGGATCACCGGGCACAGCTACCTGATCTACGGCCCGCTAGCCAACGGCGCGACCACTCTGATGTACGAGGGCGTGCCGAATCACCCGGACGTCACCCGCATCGCGCAGATCATCGACAAGCACAAGGTCAACATCCTCTACACGGCGCCGACGGCAATCCGCGCGATGATGGCCGAGGGCGACGCGGCGGTGCAGGGCGCCGACGGTTCCAGCCTGCGTCTGCTCGGCAGCGTCGGCGAGCCGATCAACCCCGAGGCCTGGCACTGGTACTACGAGACGGTTGGCCAGTCGCGCTGCCCGATCGTCGATACCTGGTGGCAGACCGAGACCGGCGGCATCCTCATCAGCCCGTTGCCGGGCGCCACGGCGCTCAAGCCGGGCTCGGCGACGCGGCCGTTCTTCGGCGTGGTGGCGGGGCTGGTGGACAACCTCGGCAACCTGCTGGAGGGGCCGGCGGAGGGCAATTTGGTGATCCTCGATTCGTGGCCCGGGCAGATGCGCACCATCTACAAGGACCACGACCGTTTCGTCGATACCTACTTCAAGACCTTCCGCGGCATGTACTTCACCGGTGACGGCGCACGGCGCGACGAGGATGGCTACTACTGGATCACCGGGCGGGTGGACGACGTGCTCAACGTCTCCGGCCATCGCATGGGCACCGCGGAGATCGAGAGCGCGCTGGTCGCCCACCCGAACGTCGCCGAGGCGGCGGTGGTCGGGGTGCCGCACGCGCTGAAGGGGCAGGGCATCTACGTCTACGTGACCTTGCTGGCGGGCGTCGAGCCGAGCGACCGGCTGCGTCAGGAGCTGCAGCAGTGGGTGCGCCGGCAGATCGGCCCGATTGCGGTGCCGGATACCATCCAGTGGGCGCCCGGGCTGCCGAAGACGCGCTCGGGCAAGATCATGCGTCGCCTGCTGCGCAAGATCGCCACGCAGGACTACGACGGCCTGGGCGATACCTCGACGCTGGCCGATCCGGCGGTGGTGCAGCAACTGGTGGATGCGCACCGGGCGATGCACCGCGGCTGAGCCGCCGGCATCAGCGACCGGGCGCCAGCCGCGGCCCAGCCTGTTCGCGCGCCGGGCTTGCGTCGGCTTGC